>Ga0316230_1000318_pt1 | contig 70786 bp, 75 predicted proteins | sample TBH18025metaG_FD_206004 | JGI IMG/M metagenome (GOLD analysis project Ga0316230, IMG submission 206004) | Freshwater microbial communities from Trout Bog Lake, Wisconsin, USA - TBH18025 | ecosystem: Environmental > Aquatic > Freshwater > Lake > Hypolimnion/Profundal zone | place: USA: Wisconsin... | reverse complement strand
AGCACGTCAATGATTTTGCCTTTGCCTTCGTCGCCCCACTGGGCGCCGACAAGAATTGTGTTTGCCATAAATTTTAGTGGGACAGGCGTCTCACCTGTCGTGTTTGCTTTTGGACTGACAGGCGGGACGCCTGTCCCACCACAATAAAAATCCCCGGACGGAAATCCGGGGCAAAGCGGCGGGGTCTTTGCGGGAAGAAGCTAGAAAAACCCGCCGGACGTGTCAATTACGCAAATTGCCGTGCCGCCGTGAGATTTTTAAAGTGGTGCCCCGGGGGGGATTCGAACCCACGACCAATTGATTAAGAGTCAACTGCTCTACCAACTGAGCTACCGAGGCAACCGGCGTGCCGCCTTTGAACCGGCGAAACGAGCGCATACTTTACGCCAAAACAAAAGCCGGCGGCAAGTTTTATCGCTTCGGGTGCGGTGGCGCGACCTTCTTCAAGCCGACCTCGTGCGCGATGTCGTCGAACTCCTCGTGGCTGACCTCTTCGAGCTGCTTGCCGCGCGCTTTGAGCTTTTCGTTGATCTTGATGGCCTTCTCGGTCATTTCCTCGTGCGTCTCCTGCGTGCCGCCGACGAGCGCGAAGTTCGGACCGGTGGTGATGCGCTTCTTCCCGTCGGAATCCAGACCGACGCCGAGCAGCGCGGCCTTGCGTTTAAGTTTTTTGGCGTTCGCCATGCAAGCAAGTTAAGGTGAAATGACGGTGAGTTCAATCACGCGGATTGAACTTCGATTCGCGCGCGAGTTGTTCCCACAATTTTTTCTGCGCGTCGGAAAGCTTGTGCGGCACGACAATCTTGGTGGTGACGAGGAGGTCGCCGGTCTTGCCGAGGCCGCGACCGCGCACGCGCAGTTTCTGGCCGCTGGCGGTGCCGGCGGGAATCTTGATGTTCACCTTGCCGTCGAGCGTGGGCACGGAAATTTCCGCGCCGAGTGCGGCTTCCCACGGCGCAAGTTCAAGTTCGTGAATGAGGTTGTGGCCATCCACCTCGAAGTCGGGATGCTTGGCGAGCCGGACGCGCAGATACAAATCGCCGCCGGACTCGCCGCGACCCGCGATACGGAGCTTCTGGCCTTCGGTAATGCCGGCCGGGATCTTGACCTGATGCGAGTCGGTGCGGTTTTCGTGCCGGATGGTGACGGTGCGGACGGAACCGCGCTTGGCCTCTTCCAGCGTGACCATGATGTCGCCCTCGATATCGCGGCTTTCCGGTTCTTCCGCCGCGAACCCGCCGCGCTGGCCGAAACCGTTTGCGCCGCCGCGCATCCGCGAGCCGAATAGTTGCTCGAAAAAATCGCTGAAGCCGGTGCCGCCGAAATGCGTCTCAAAATCTTCGCTGCTCATCGGCCGCCCGCCACGGAACGTCTGGCCGCCGCCAAATCCGCCGTAGCCGGGTGGCGGACGGAATTCCGCGCCGGATTTCCAGTTCGCGCCCAGTTCATCATATTTCTTGCGCTTGTCCGCGTCGGAAAGGACTTCATAGGCCTCGTTGATCTCCTTGAATTTCTCCTCGGCCTTTTTTTTGTCCTTGGCGACGTCGGGATGAAATTCGCGTGCGAGCTTGCGGAAAGCTTTTTTGATCTCATCCGCGCTGGCGGTGCGCGCCACGCCGAGGCTCTGGTAATAATCTTTGTATTGAACGGGCATAAGTAAGTGCGGAAGAATGTGCCTGCTCGGAGGCGTTTGTCAAAAATAAGAAGCGCGAAGCCTGGCTTCGCGCTTCGGAAACGTGATGGATGCCGGCGGACTTATTTCGGTTTCGTGTCTTTTTTCGTGTTGTCCACGCTCAAGAAGCGCGTGCCGGCCATGTCACCGTTGCGCCGCCAGACCTTGACGAGGATCTGGTCGCCCTTGGCCTGCTTGCAGAGTTTCACCGCGCTGTCGGAATCGTTCACCGGCTGACGGTTGATCTGCACGATGACGTCGCCTTTTTGCAGACCGGCATCGGCTGAGTTGGAATCCTGGGCCACGTCGGTGACAATCGCGCCCTGCACGCTGTCGGGAATCTTCAGTTCCTGCCGCACATCGCGGTCCAGATCGGCCACGGTCACGCCGTCGAGCGCATCGGTGGTGGAATTGTCGGAATCGGAACCGGTTTGTTCGTCGGAATTGTCGCCGGGCGATGCCGGCAGGGCCGCAAGCGTGACGCTGATGTTTTTTTCCACGCCGTCGCGGATCAATTTCACCGTGGCGGAACTGCCGGGTTCACACTGGGAAACGGCGAGTTGCAATTCATGTGCATCGGAAAAATCCTTTCCATTGAACCCAACAATCACGTCACCGGATTTAATGCCAGCTTTTTCAGCGGGTGTGCCGGGCCTGACATCCCCGACAAGTGCGCCATTTTGATTGGGAAGATTAAAATTTTGCGCCAGGCCCGGAGTGATGTCCTGCAGGTCAATCCCCAGAAATCCGCGCGACACCTTGCCGCCCTTGATCAGGCGTTCCATGGAGCGGCGCGCCAGATTGCTCGGCACGGCGAAGCCGATGCCTTCGCTGCCGCCGCTGTTGGAAGCGATCCAGGTATTGATGCCGACCAGCCGGCCTTCGGCGTCCACGAGCGGTCCGCCGGAATTGCCATGATTGATGGCCGCATCCGTCTGGATGAAATTTTCATAACCGTTGGCGCCGTTGATGCCATAGCCATGCCGGCCCAGTCCGCTGACAATACCCATGGTCACGGTCTGCCCGAAACCCAAGGGATTGCCGATGGCGAGGACCACATCACCGACTTCCAACTGGTCGCTGTCGGCCAGCGTGATGGCCGGCAAATCCTTTGCGTCAATCTTCAATACCGCCACGTCGGTCTGTGGATCGGTTCCGATAACCTTGGCGACATATTCCTTCTTGTAGTCGTCGGCAATGGCAACCTTGATTTCATCCGCGCCAGCGACGACGTGATTGGCGGTCAGGATGTAACCGTCCGGTGAAACGATGGAGCCGGAACCGAGCGCCTGCTCCTTGCGCGACTGCGGCTGGTCGTCCTGCGGAAACTGGCCGCCGAAAAACTGCCGGAACCGCGGATCGTTCCAGAACGGACTGTTGCGGAACGGATTTTGCATCGGCTGCACGTGGATGGTGCGCGAGCTATAAATGGTCACCACGCTCGGCGCGGCTTTTTTGACGATCGGCGCGAAGCTGGTGCCGAGACGCGCGTCGCGGTTGACGGGCGTGGTTGATACGCTGATGTTCGGCGCGGAATCCTTGCCCCAAAGTGTCAGGTGAAAAGCCACGCATACGAGCAAGGCACCCGTAACGGCCGAAATAAATCCGGCAAACGGCTTGATAATAGATTTCATACTACGGTGAAATATAGACACCGGAGCAGCGGAGACGTTCAATCGCCGGCGATTACTTGGCCGCCGAATTGGTCTGCATTTTCTGCACGTCCTCCGCCTTGATGGTCTCGATTTTCGCGCCGTGTTTCATCTCTTCGGCGGACGGCACCTTGATGATGTCGCTGGTGAGCGGCTGGGCGGACGCCGGTGGCGGCGTGGCTTTCGTGTCGAGCAGTTCCACTTCAAAAATCAACGTCGAGTTCGGCGGGATGCCGTGGTTCCCCTGCTCGCCGTAAGCCAGGTCGGACGGGACGAACAATTTCCACTTGGAACCGACCGGCATTTTTTCCAGCGCCTCGGTCCAGCCATGAATGACGCCGCCGACCGGGAACGAAGCGGGCTGGCCGCGCTTGTAGGAGCTGTCGAATTCCGTGCCGTCCAGAAGCGAGCCGCGATAATTCACCGTCACCGTGTCGCTGGCAGCCGGAACCGCGCCGGTGCCGGTGGTGATGACCTGATATTGCAATCCGTCCGACAAAGTGACGACGCCGGGATTGTTTTTATTCGTGGCCAGAAACGCCGCGCCCAGCGCCTTGTTCGTCTCCGCCAGCTCCTGCCGCGCCTTCATCTGCTTGGCCATCATCTCCTGCTGAAACGCCTTCAGGGTGCTTTGCATTTCCTGCACCGTCAGCAACGGCGTGCCGCCGGTCTGCATGTCTTTCATCCCGCGCAGCACCAGGTCCAGGTCAATGTCGAGTTTTTGCTGTTGGAAGTTATGGCCGATGGACATGCCGATGGCATAACTGGTCTTGGACTTGTCGTCGGTCAAAACATTCGTGTTGTCGGCCAGCAGCGGCGCGACCATTCCCATGGATAGAAACGCGGACAAAATGATAGTTTTCATATATTTGATTAAATTTTTGGAAGTCGGATTATGCTGAACTCAAAAAAAAAAGCAATGCCGTTTTTTCGTTGAAAGAAAAGCAGTTAAGACAAACGCGGGCAGGTGGGACAATTGGGTTCCGATTTAAAATCCCTTCTTCAGATTGTTTTGGCGCGCGATGCCACGCGTCGTTAAAAAATCCCGACCACGGTTCCAATGGGCGTCAAGGGCAAAACCCGCTCTTTCAAAGCAGAGACTTGATCAGATAATAACCTCCAAAGAGAAGTCCCAGACACGGCACCGCCTGCATCAGAAACACCGGCAGCACCAGCGATTTGAATTTTCTCACCGCCAGAACCGTTCCCGTGGATTCGATGATCAAAAACAGGCCGACGCTTAATAGAATAATCTTCAAGCTCGACCATGCCGCCGGCAATTCCAGCAAATCCTGCCAGGTGCATTGCATCGCCACACTGAAGAATGAACCGGAATGCCCGCCGGGATCGGGGGAGAAAAATGCGAAGCCAAGGAGCCCCAATCCGACCACGCTCAAAAGGCTGGTTTGCCGGTAGATTTTTCGCTGACCGTTCATGGCTGATCTGATTTCAAAATTGCTCGCAGGAAAATTATCGGGCTTGGAGACAAGTTGAATCAGAACCTGAAAAAAATCAAGTGGCGAAAAACCGGCAGGAGGAGTCATCCTGCCGGTTGATTTCAAACTCCAAATGCGTGCCACGTCAGCCTTGCGGGCGGATCTTTTTCCACAGCCAGCCGAACGGATCGTAAAACTCATCCACGACGCGTTCCTTGAGCGGAATGATCGCGTTGTCGGTGATGGTGATGTGTTCGGGGCAAACTTTGGTGCAGCACTTGGTGATGTTGCAAAAGCCGATGCCCTGCGCCTGCTTCAATTCCGCCAGACGATTTTCGGTGTCGAGCGGGTGCATTTCCAATGCGGCCGTGTAAACCAGAAAGCGCGGGCCGATGAATTCGTCGTGCTTGTGGTGGTCGCGCAAAACGTGGCAGACGTCCTGGCAGAGGAAGCATTCGATGCACTTGCGGAATTCCTGCACGCGATCCACGTCCTCTTGTTGCATCCGCCAAGTGCCATCCTCGGCGTCGGGCTTGCGCGGATTGAATTTCTTGATCTTGGTTTTGACGCGGAAGTTCCACGACACATCCGTCGCCAGATCGCGGATGCTGGGAAACGCCCGCATCGGCTCGATGGTGATGGGCTTGGTGATGTCGAGCGTGTCCATGCGCGTCATGCACATCAGCTTCGGCATGCCGTTGACCTCGGCAGAACAGGAGCCGCACTTGCCGGCCTTGCAGTTCCAGCGGACGGCAAGGTCGTTAGCTTGCGTGGCCTGAATTTTGTGGACGACATCGAGGACGACCAGTCCCTCGGTGATTTCCGTGGTGTAATCCACGAATTTGCCGCCAGTGGCGTCGCCGCGCCAGATTCTAAAAGTAACAGTCTTATTCATTTCATCTCCTCGATGACTTGTTTCAAATCTTCCCGCATCGCCGGATTTGGTTCGCGACGCAATTTCATGGAACCATCCGCCGCCTTGGAAATGACGGAATTATATTTCTGCGCTTCGGGATCCTTGTTCGGAAAGTCCTCGCGGAAATGGCCGCCGCGGCTTTCCTTGCGATCCAGCGAACACAGCGTGATGGCCTCGGAAATCGTGAGCAGATGCTTCAAATCAATCGCCGTGTGCCAGCCGGGATTGTATTCGAGATGGCCTTGCACCGCGACCTTCGCGGCGCGCGCCTTGAGTTTGCTGATGCCGTCGAGCGCGAATTCCATTTCGTTCTGCAAGCGCACGATGCCTACATTGGCCTGCATCATGTTCTGCAAATCGTATTGCACCTGGTATGGGCCTTCGGTGCCGGCGCCAGCGGGATGTTCAAACGGTTCCATCGCTTCTTTGTAAGCCGCCTCGACCTGGGCATCGTTGATTTTGCCGGCGGAATTTTCCTTCGCGTATTTCGCGGCGTATTCGCCGGCGCGTTTGCCGAAGACGATGAGATCGGAAAGTGAATTGCCGCCGAGCCGATTCGCGCCGTGCAGACCGGCGGCGCATTCGCCCGCCGCGAACAAGCCGGGAATATTCGTCGCCTGCGTCTCGCCATTCACGCGAATGCCGCCCATCGCGTAATGCGTGGTCGGGCCAATTTCCATCGGCTCCTTGGTGATGTCGAGATTCGCGAGCTGCATGAACTGATGATACATCGAAGGCAGCTTGCGTTTGATGTGCTCGGCGGAGTTTGGAATTTTTTCCTTGATCCAGGAAATGTCGAGGAACACGCCGCCGTGCGGACTGCCGCGACCGGCCTTGACTTCGCGGTTGATGCAGCGGGCAACGTGATCGCGCGTCAGCAATTCCGGCGGACGCTTGGCATTCTTGTCGTTCTGCGTGTAACGCCAGCCTTCTTCCGGATCGGTCGAGGTCTGTGATTTGTAATTGTCGGGAATGTCGTCATACATGAAGCGCTTGCCGTCCTTGTTGCGCAACACGCCGCCTTCGCCGCGCACGCTTTCCGTGACCAAAATGCCTTTGACGCTCGGCGGCCAGATCATGCCGGTGGGATGGAACTGGATGAATTCCATGTCGAGCAGTTCCGCGCCCGCGTGATACGCGAGCGAAACGCCGTCGCCGGTGCCTTCCCAGGAATTGCTGGTGACCGCATACGCGCGACCCAATCCACCGGTGCAAACCACCACGGCCTTCGCCTTGAAAATGCGGAAACGTCCGCGTTCGCGATCATAACCAAATGCGCCGACCACGCGATCGCCATCCTTCAACAACGACACAATGGTGTATTCCATGTGAACGCTGATGCCTTGATGAATACCGTGATCTTGCAGCGTGCGGATGAGTTCAAGACCCGTGCGGTCGCCAACGTGGGCGAGACGCGGATAACGATGGCCGCCGAAATTGCGCTGCGAAATTTTTCCTTCCTTCGTGCGATCGAACACTGCGCCCCAGGCTTCAAGTTCGTGAACGCGCGCCGGCGCTTCCTTCGCGTGCAGTTCGGCCATGCGCCAGTTGTTGACGTATTGGCCGCCGCGCATCGTGTCGGCGAAATGCACTTTCCAACTGTCGCGGTCGTCCACGTTGCCCATCGCCGCGGCCATGCCGCCTTCGGCCATGACCGTGTGCGCCTTACCGAGGAGTGATTTGCAGATCAAACCGACTTTGACACCCGCCGCCGATGCTTCAATCGCCGCGCGCAAGCCTGCGCCGCCTGCGCCGATCACCAGCACGTCGTATTCGTGAGTTTCGTAATTGGTAGCCACAATAAAATTTGGTTCGGAGGTTAAAATTTGAAGAAAACGAAGTCGCTGATATGTCCTGTCGCGCAGAGACGGATGTAAACATCCGTGAAACCGACCCAGAAGAGACTGATCCACGCCCACATCATGTGCTTGCGGTTGAGGCAGCTCACACAGTTGTAAGCCTTGCCACAAGTCGGAGCCTTGGATTTGGAATCAAGAAAGCCGCCGATCAAATGTCGTAGCGAGTGGCAGCCAAACGTGTAGAGCCCCAGAAAAACGGCGTTGAGCGTCATCACCACCGTGCCCACGCCGATGCCAAAATGTTCCTTGCCGGTCAGCGGATCAGTGAACCACATCGCCAGCCACGCGTCGTAGGCAAGAATCACGATGAACACCGCCGCCACATAAAACATGTAGCGGTGGACGTTTTGAATGATCAGCGGAAAGTATTTTTCTCCAAGATATGTTTTGCGAGGTTCGCCAACGGCGCAGTTGATCGGGTCGGCCCAGAAAGACTTGTAATAAGCGCCGCGATAATAATAACAGGTGAACCGGAATCCAGCCGGTGCCCACAAAATCAGGAAAGCCGGCGAGAACGGAGCCCATCCCGGCCACCACGCCGGCAGCTTGCCGATGGCGTGCGGCGAGATGCCCCAAAACTCCGGCGAATAAAAGGGCGAGAGATAATTCGCGCCATTGCCGCCATACCAGTAGGTGCAGGCATGGTTGTGCAAGTCGCCCACGCCCTGAAACGCGGCCCAGGTGGAATAGACTATGAACGCGGAAAATCCGAGAAAGACGGCGAGAGGCTGCAGCCACCAGACGTCGGGACGGGTCGTTTCGCCAAAGCCGCGTTGCTTTGGCAGGATATCAGCGTATGCCATAATTCGGTTCACTCTAGTTACTATGCCGCCCAGCGTCAACGCGGCGGATGGGCACAGGCAAAAGTATAAGCCTCACTTCGACTTTGCTTGCCAGGGTCTTATCACAATTTTTTGGCCGCCCGCCACTCGTTCAAGCCGCGCTCGCCGCCCGCCTCCGGCGAAAGTCCGAGTCGTTCCAACGCCTCGCCGACCAGATACAGCGAGCCGGTGATGACGATGAACGGCTCGTCTTTGCTGGCGAACAACGCCGCCGCCAAATTTTCCATGACCACCACTTCCAGCGCCGGATTCGCGGCGTGAAAACAATCTGCCAGCTCGTTTGCCGCCGCCGCGCGTTCGCTCGCCACCGGCACGGTGAAGACTTTCGCCGCCAGCGGCGCGAGCAGCCGGCAGATGTCCGGCCAGTTCTTGTCCGCCAGCGCGCCGAAAATAAAAGCCGGATTCGCGCCGGCAAAATTCTTCTCCAGCGCCGCACGCAACGCCGCCGCGCCCGCGACATTGTGCGCGCCATCCAGCAGGATTTTCCGGCCGGCCGAGTTTTGGATCAACTGCAGGCGTCCCGGCCAATTGACGTTCGCCAGTCCGTCGCGGATTTTTTCCTCCGCGACGGGAATTTTTTGCTGCAAAACTTCAACTGTCGCCAGCGCCACTGCGGCGTTGCGTTTTTGGTGTTCGCCGATGAGCGAAGTTGAAGGTTGAAGGTTGAAGGTTAAAGGTTCGGTGGCCCGAATGATCGGAGAATTTTTTTTACGCGCCAATTGTTCAATCACCCCCAGAGCTTCCGGTTTGTTTTCGGCAGTTACCACCGGCACGCCTGGCTTGATGATGCCCGCTTTTTCCGCCGCGATTTTTTCCAGCGTGTCGCCGAGCCATTGCTGATGATCGAACGCGATGTTGGTGATGACGCTGGCCAGCGGCGTGACGATGTTCGTCGCGTCGAGCCTTCCGCCGAGGCCGGTTTCCCAAATCACGAGCTCGCATTTTTGCTCCGCAAAAAATTTCAGCGCCATGACGGTGGCGAATTCAAACAAGGTCGTCTCGTTTCCGGCGTTGGCGGCGCTCAATTCCTCCGCCAGCCGGACCACGTCGCTTTCGGGAATCAACTGGCGATTAACTTGAATCCGTTCGCGAAACGAAACAAGGTGCGGCGAGGTGAACAGGCCGACACGCAATCCCGCCGCGCGGTAGATGCTTTCCAGCATCGCACAAGTCGAACCTTTGCCGTTCGTGCCAGCGACGTGGATGAAGCGGAGGTTTTCCTGCGGATCGCCGGCGAGCACGGCAAGCTTGCGCGTGTTTTCCAACCCGAAATGCGTGCCGAACATTTGCAGGCCGTAGAGAAACTGGATGGCTTCGGCGTAGGTCACGCGAAATCACAGCACGAACTCGACGGGGATTTTTTCCGCCAGCCGGCGTTCGGCTTCTCCCGGCCGGCGGTTGCGCCACGGCATATTTTCCTCGATGCGCCGGAGCATGACCTGCAATTCAATTTGCGGCGGGCGCGAGACAAACCCAGACGCCACGGGAAATTCCAATGCGTCAGCCGGCGACGCATCCCGCAGCGCATCAGTCGCTGGCGAGTGATCGGGATATTTTGTCATAAAGGTCAGGCGTGCCGTATTTGTCAAACAGCGCACGGATGTTTTTCGATTGAATGTCGAGCTGGTTAATTCGTATCAAGTATTCCACATCCAGAAAATCTTTCAAGAAGCGGCTCATCCGGGTGTTTTTTAAGGCGTGAAGTTTCAGGGCGATCAAATGTTCCAGTGACGGCACGCGCGTTTTGACCCCGAATAAATCTGCGTCACGACTTGCGATCAAAATCGGCGAAAAGGTTTTTTCCTGAACGATCATTAAATCTACCGGCCACGCATTTTGCGCCGGTGGATTGTATTGGATGAAATTGCCGCCATCGTTATGGCTGGCATATCCGAAATCGTGCAACAGTTTCATCCATTCGGCACGGTCACTCTGGCTGATGAAAAAATCCAAATCACTGGTGTCGCGCGAATATCCGTAGTGGTTTACCGCCAGCCCGCCAATCACGAGGAACCGCAGCTTTCTGCGCGCAGCCTCCTCGTGAATGGTCGCAAAAAAACTCACAGCGGCTTGTGGTGAATGCGCTGGTGCGCGGCGGCGATAAAGCCCTTGAACAGCGGATGCGGCTGGTGCGGCTTGCTCAAAAATTCCGGGTGGAACTGGCTCGCCAAAAAAAACGGATGGTCTTTGAGCTCGATCACCTCCACCAGCTTCCCGTCGGGCGACAAGCCGCTGAACACGAAGCCAGCCTTCTCGAATTTTTCGCGGTAGGCGTTGTTGAATTCGTAGCGGTGCCGGTGGCGTTCATGGATGACGAACGAGCCGTAAAGTTTTCCCGCCTGCGAACCGACGGTCAACTGGCACGGCTGCGCGCCCAGCCGCATCGTGCCGCCCTTTTTCGTGACCTTGCGCTGCTCGTCCAGCATGGCGATGACCGGATGCGGTGTGTTCAAATCAAATTCGGTCGAGTGCGCCTTCGCAAGTTTCAAAACATTCCGCGCAAACTCAATCGTCGCGATTTGCATTCCCAGACAAAGGCCGAGATACGGGATGTTTTTTTCGCGGGCGTATTGCGCCGCCAGAATTTTCCCTTCGACGCCGCGTTCGCCGAAACCGCCGGGCACCAAGATGCCGCCGAGACCGCGCAGGGTTTTTTCCACGCCGTTTTTCTCGATGTCCTCGGAGTCCACCTGCACGATTTCCACGCCGCAATCGTTCGCCACGCCGCCATGAATGATCGCCTCATAGACCGATTTGTAGGCGTCCTGCAACTCGATGTATTTGCCGACGACGCCGATGCGGACACGGTGCTGCGGCGCGATGAGTTTGCGGATGATCTCCTGCCAGTGCGTCATGTTCGGCGCGGGCGTGGTGAGATGCAGCAGGCGGCAAACCAGATCGTCCATGCGCTCGCGCTGGAGCATCAGCGGCACTTCGTAAATGGAATGATCAACATCCTTTTCCTCGATGACCGCCTCGATCGGAACGTTGCAAAACATGGAAATTTTCTGGCGCAGCTCCTTGTCGAGCGGACGTTCACAGCGGCAGACCAGCACATGCGGCATGATGCCGATTTCACGCAGCTTGGCGACGCTCTGTTGCGTGGGCTTGGTCTTCAATTCACCGGCAGCCTTGATATACGGAACGTAGGTGACGTGGAGAAAAATCGCATTGTTGTAGCCGACTTCCAGCGCGAACTCGCGGATGGCTTCGAGAAACGGCAAGCCTTCGATGTCGCCGGTCGTGCCGCCGATCTCGGTGATGATGACGTCGGCCTTGGATTTTTCGGCGAGGACGTGGATGCGGTTTTTGATCTCGTCGGTGACGTGCGGAATCACCTGCACCGTCTTGCCAAGATATTTTCCCTCGCGCTCGTTGTTGAGCACGGTCTGGTAAACCTGGCCGCTAGTGAGGTTGTTCAGCCGCGTGAGTTTGACGCTGGTGAACCGCTCGTAATGGCCGAGGTCGAGGTCGGTCTCCGCGCCGTCGTCGAGCACATAAACCTCGCCGTGCTGATACGGCGACATCGTGCCGGGATCCACGTTGAGATACGGATCGAACTTTTGCAGCGCGACCTTGAGGCCGCGGTTTTCGAGCAGCGTCCCGAGCGCGGCAGCGGTCAAACCTTTGCCGAGCGAACTCACCACACCGCCGGTTACGAATATGAATTTCAAGTTTGTTGAATGGTTGAATGGTTGAATTGTTAAATCGTTAAAACGTGTTGTCCAGTGCCGCGTCAAAATCATCGCCGGAAATTTCGCCGACGGCAGATGATTCATGCAATGCCAGATCTGCTCCGGTTTTGCGTTCGCGCAGATAGCGGATGTAGCCGTTGATCAGCTGGTGAACCGCAGTGGCCTGCTTTTTCAATTCCATGACATCATCCAGCGACAGATAGTTTTCATCGCTGCAAATGTTCAAATCATCAATCAACTCCGTCAAGGAACCACGCGCTTGCAACTGAAATTTAATTTGATCCAGAAAATGATAGCGGCCATGCCCTTCGGCGATATTGTTCGTTAATGAGACCGCCGCCCGTCGAATCTGGCTGGCCAGTTCAAATTTTTCGTGGGCCGGCAATTTGCGTGTCACCGCATACATCGCCTTTCGAAATTCCCGCGCCACGCGATAGACCTCCAAATCCTCAAATGTGCGAAACACTTGCGGCGCAGGTTTTGGCGGCGCTTTCGAATACATATCCGATTCAACCACTCAACGATTTAACAATTCAACAACTTTCGCCACATCTTCCGGCATGTCCACGCCGATGCTGTCGTAATCCACTTGCACGACGGCGATGCCGATGCCGTTTTCCAGCGCGCGGAGCTGTTCCAGTTTTTCCGCGTTCTCCAGCAGCGACACCGGAAATTTCACCAGCCGCAGCAGCGTTTCGCGCCGGTAGCCGTAAATGCCCAGATGCTTCAAAAAAGGAAACGCCGCCAACTGCTCCGGCACCGGACGGCTGGCGGCCTCGCGCAAATACGGAATCGTGCGCCGCGAAAAATATAACGCGCGACCGGCGGCGTTGACAACGACTTTTACGACATTCGGATTGTCCAACTCGGAAAGATTCTTGACCGGCGTGGCGGCGGTGGACATTTCGTTTTGCGCCAGCGCGTTCGCCACCGCGTCAATCACGTTTGGATCAATCAACGGCTCGTCGCCCTGGATGTTCACAATGGCGTCGCAGGAAATTCTTTCGGCGACTTCCGCGATGCGGTCCGACCCGCTCGGATGGTCCGGTCGCGTCATCTCCACGCGGCAGAAATTCTGCGCCACCTCCCAGATGCGCGTGTCGTCCGTGGCCACGATAACTTCGCTCAATGATTTCGCCCGCTGGCATTGCTCGACGACGCGCTGGAGGAGCGGCTTGCCGGCGATGAGCGCGAGCGGCTTGCCGGGGAAGCGCGTCGAGGCGAAGCGCGCGGGGATGATGCCAAGAATTCTCACGCGCTCCATTTAGCCACAGCAAGCCGCAGCGAAGCAAGCCGCGAAGGCAGGATGAAACCCCGGTTCGGGATGACAATAAAGAGGTCGTATTTGCCAAATAACGTCCAGCGCGGCACCAGCGGCTTTGATAATAATCAGGCATCAACTTAAGTTGACAGAATTGGTTGCCATCGGTCTTTAACAATTATTTTCACTGAAAAATGACAACGCAAAAGAAATCAAAAACCAACCGCGCGCTGCCGGCCAAGGGTGTTGACTGGCTGCACAATCCCATTTTCAACAAAGGCACCGCCTTCACCGAGGCGGAGCGCGACGCGCTCGGTTTGCGCGGGCTGCTGCCGCCGCACGTTCAGACGATGGATGAGCAGGTGAACCGCGTGATGGCGAATTTCCACAACAAGTCCAGCGACATCGAGCGCTACATCCAGCTCGTCGGTTTGCAGGACCGCAACGAGACGCTGTTTTACCGCGTGGTCATGGATCATCTGGAGGAGATGATGCCGATCATTTACACGCCCACCGTCGGCAAGGCGTGTCAGGAATTCGGCCATATTTTCCGACGTTCCCGCGGCATGTATGTTTCGCTGAAGGATCGCGGCAACATTAACAAGGTGCTCAAGAACTGGCCGACGCGCGACGTGAAGGTCATCGTCGTCACCGACGGCGAACGCATCCTCGGCCTCGGCGATCTTGGCGCGTCCGGCATGGGCATTCCGGTCGGCAAACTTTCGCTCTACACCGCCTGCGCGGGCATTCATCCGACGCAATGCCTGCCCATCACGATTGACGTGGGCACCAACAACGAAACTTTTCTCAAGGACCCGCTATACATCGGGCTGCATCAGAAACGGCTGGCCGGCGCGGAATTTGATTCCTTCATCGAGGAATTCATCGTGGCCGTCCAGAAAGTGTTCCCCGGCGTGCTGCTCCAGTTCGAGGATTTCGGCAACAGCAACGCCTTCCGCCTGCTGGAAAAATACCGCGACCGGCTCTGCACCTTCAACGACGACATCCAAGGCACCGGCTCCGTGGCGCTCGCGGGCGTGCTCTCGGCGCTGCGGCTGACCGGCGGCCAGATGAGCGATCATCGCGTGCTGTTCCTCGGCGCGGGCGAAGCCGGCATGGGCATCGCCGACAACATCGTCGCCGTGCTGATGGAAGAAGGCTTGTCCAAAGCCGAGGCCCGCCAACGCATCTGGTTTGTGGATTCCAAAGGTCTCATCGTCAAGAGCCGCGAAGGTCTGGTAGAACACAAGCGGCACTACGCGCACGACCATGCGCCGTGTGCCGATTTGTTGTCCGCCGTGAAAGCCGTCAAGCCCACCATGCTCATCGGCGTTTCCGGCCAGCCGCGGACGTTCACCGAGGAAATCGTCAAAACCGTCGGCAGCTTCAACCAGCGGCCCGTCATCTTTGCGCTGTCCAATCCAACTTCCAAGGCCGAATGCACCGCCGAGGAAGCTTACCAATGGACCGACGGCCGCGCGATTTTCGCGAGCGGCAGCCCGTTCGCGCCCGTCACCCTCAATGGCAAGCTTCACGTTCCCGGCCAGGGCAACAACGCCTATATTTTCCCCGGCGTCGGACTCGGCGTGGTGGCCACCGGCGCACGCCGCGTGACCGATGCCATGTTCATCAAGGCCGCCCGCGCGCTGGCCTCGCTGCTGCGCGAGGACGAACTCGCCGAAGGCCGCATCTATCCCTCGCTCAAACGCATTCACGAAGTCTCCCTCAAGATTGCCGTGGCCGTGGCCGAGGAAGTCTATGCCAGCAAGCTCACCAGGCAGCCCCGGCCGGCGGACCTGACGGCGTTCATCCAATCGCAGATGTTCAAGCCGGAATATCCGGATTATTGCAAGAAATGAACACCCGAAACCTCTGCAAAAGGTAGTGGGACAGGCATCTTGCCTGTCGTGTTGGTCCGTTTTCCAAAGAAACTGGACAGGCTGGAAGCCTGTCCCACTATTTCGCGGCATCTTTGCAAAGATCTCCACCCACTGAAACACTTGCGGACGGCGTGCGGGGGTGTTTAATTGAATTATGAACACTTTCAAAGTCAACGTGGTCGCGTGCAATCCCAGGCGCGAAGACCAGGTGACGCCGCCGCTCGAAGCGCTGGTGGACACCGGCTCGGAACTGACGTGGCTGCCCGCCGACGTGCTTTTGAAAATCGGCGTGACGCCGCGCCGCAAACGGCCTTTTCTCAATGCGACCAAGCAATCCATCCAGCGCGACGTGGGTTATGCCATTCTGCGCGCGAACGGTTACGAAACGATGGACGAAGTTGTTTTTGCCGAGCCGGGCGACATGACATTGCTGGGCGTCCGAACGATTGAAGGCTTCGGCGTCATGGTGGACAACATCGCGCATCGTTTCGTGGCAACCACAACCCTCGCGGCTTGAAACCAGACCATTCACCATGAACAATGATTCCAGACTATCGGCCAAGGCGTGGATAGCTGTTGCTTTGGTGGTTGCTCTTTACGTCGGGGTAGCTTTTTCCAGTGCGGGCCTGATCAGCACGTTGTGTTACGGCGTGGTAGCTATTAGCTCGGCGGGAGTTGCTGCCTTTGATTCGATGCACATTCGTTTGCGGCGCTACCGGACATGGATTTCTTACGGGCCGGTCGGAGTATTTATTGTTTGTGCTTTATTTTGGCCTGTAGCCATCGTTTGGTATTTCATCGTGCGTGTTCGCATTGCGCGAGGCACGATGCCATTAAGAGATGACTTCAAACAAAGCCAGATCGTCTAATAATATGTTGATGGACGGCTTGTCTTTAACCTCCAATCCGAACACATTGCTCTTTGCCCGTTGAAAAGTCTTTTTCCGGCCCGTCCTATTCTCTAACCTGCGGGCGTGTCTCTCAAACTGGCGGATAAAATTTCCCTGACCATCCACGACATCGCCTTCGGCGGCGAAGGCGTCGGGCGCATTCCCGTGCCGCGTGACATGGGACAGGTGACAAGTGACAGGAATCCTCCACCTGCTACCGGGGATGGAACCTTGTCACCCGTCACCCGTCACCCGTCACCCGACACATTCGTCGTCTTCGTGCCGTTCGTGCTCGTCGGCGAAACGGTCGAGGCGGAAATCACCGAGGTCAAAAAGAATTTCGCCCGCGCCAAGCTGCTGCGCGTCGTCACGCCGTCGCCGGAGCGCGTCGCGCCGGAGTGCCGCTACTTCACGCAATGCGGCGGCTGCCAGTATCAGCACATTGACTACGCGGCGCAGTTGCGCATCAAGCACAAGCAGATTTCCGATCTGTTCGAGCGCGTCGGGAAAATTTCACCGGAGAAAATCCAGCCGGTGCTGCCCTGCCCTGCGCCCTACGGCTACCGCAACCGGATCATGATCCGCAGCCAGTGGAACGGCCCGGCCAAGAAGCTGGAGATCGGCTACATCCGCGCGGACAACAATTTCGTGGTGGACATCGAGGAATGCAAAATCGCTGAGCCGGCGTTGAACGAACAGATCAAGGGAGTCCGCGCCAACCCGCCGCCGCGCGGCGGACTCAAGGTGGTGCTGCGCGTGCAGCCGGACGGCTGGGAGGTGCCGCGCGATTCGTTCTTCCAGAACAATTTTTTCCTGCTGCCGAAACTGGTCGAGACGGTGCGCGGCTTTTTGCGCGACGGCGGCGCGCGGCATCTGGTGGACTTGTATTGCGGCGTCGGTTTTTTCGGGATTGAAACGGCGGACGTAGTCGAATCGTTCGTCGGCGTGGAATACGACCAACTGGCGATCAAGGCCGCGCGGCAGAATGTGGCGTCACGAAAAATCAGCAACGGCGGGTTTGTTTCCGCCAAGGTCGAGGAAGTTTTGCCAGAACTGCTCCAGAAATTTTCGCCGGAGAAGACGGCGGTGATCCTCGACCCGCCGCGCAAGGGCTGCTGGCCGGAAACGCTGGAGCTGTTGCGCCGGACGAAACCCGCGCAGGTGATCTACGTCTCGTGCCATCCGGCGACGATGGCGCGGGATTTGAACATATTGTGCGGCGACGGTGTCTTTAACCTGGCGCGCGTGCAGCCGCTGGACATGTTTCCGCAGACGCAGCACGTCGAATGCGTGGCGGAGTTGCGCGCGGGACAAACTCTTGCCAAACCGCCGGAAATCGTTTCAACTGAATAGACCCAATGGCTAACGACAAGCGGACTGACCCGCGAAAAAAATTTGTGCCGCGGTTCCTGCCGTGGCTGCTGGCGGCGGCGGCCTTCGTCACTTATGGATTGACCCTTAACCACTGGGTGTCATTGTTCAACCTCAGTGCGGTCGCCAAACTTTCCGGCTGGACCTGGCAGCCGGAAGTCTATAATCCCGTTTTTTTCCTCGTCACCTATCCTTTTCACTGGTTCCCGGCGGCGAAAATACCCATTGCGTTGAATGTCTTTTCGGCCGTGTGCGCGGCGTTGACGCTCGGATTGCTGGCGCAATCGGTTTCCATCCTGCCGCATGACCGCACGGAAGCGCAGCGCGAGCGCGAGCGGAGCGACTTTTCATTTCTGACCGGCTGGAGCGCGTGGCTGCCGCCGGTGTTCGCGGTGGTGGTCTGTGGTCTGCAACTGACGTTTTGGGAAAATGCGACGAACTGCACGACTGAAATGTTCGACTTATTGTTGTTCGCGTTCGTCATCTGGTCGCTGCTGGAATACCGGCTGGACGAGAACGTGGGCCGGCTGGTTCTGGCCGCCGCGGTCTATGGCGCCGGCATGGCGGAAAACTGGGCGATGATCGGCTTCCTGCCGATATTTGTCGGGGCCGTCATCTGGATTCGTGGCTTGAGCTTTTTCAATCTCCGTTTCATCAAATGGATGGTGCTGGGCGGTCTGGCGGGGCTGTTGTTCTATCTGCTGCTGCCGCTGGTGGCGGTGGCCTCGCACAAAGCGGGAGTCACCTTCTGGCAGGCGTTGAAAGCGAACTTGGCGGCACAATGGGACGTCGTGACCATGTTTTTCGTCCAGCCGGGAATCCGCAAAACTTTGCTGCTGCTCTCGCCCGCTTCGCTGCTGCCGGTTCTGGTGATGGGCATCCGCTGGCGGGCGTCGTTTGGCGACAACAGCAAAATGGGCCTGGCGCTGGCGAGCTTCATGTTCCACGTCATCCACGCGATCCTTTTGTTCATCTGCGTCTGGGTCGCCTTTGATTCGCCGTTCAGCCCGCGTCATCTGGGCTTCGGCCTGCCGTTTTTGACCTTCTATTATCTGGGCGCGTTGAGCGTCGGCTATTTCACTGGCTATTTCCTGCTCGTGTTCGGCAAGGTGGCGGAAGAACGTTCGCGCGAACGCTCGCGGAACCGCTCGCAACGGCAACGGCCGGATCCCTTCCAATCCCTGAACCGGGTGGTGATTGTCAGCATCTGGCTGTTCGTCGCTGTCGCCGTGACCGGGCTGGTTTATAAAAACACCCCGCAAATCCGGGACATCAACGACGACACGTTTCAAAAATACACAACGCTCGTGGAAGCGAACCTGCCGCATGGCGGCGGCATTTTGTTGAGCGACGATTCGCGCCGCGCGCTGCTGCTCCAGGCGGCGCTGGTGCGGGATGGCCGGGCAAAGGAGTTTTTGCTGGCCGACACGGCATACCTGTCCGTGCCCGCTTATCATCGCTACCTCCACAAAACCTCGCCGCAGAAATGGCCGGACACCGTCAGTTCCGTCGAGGCCACCAACGGCGTCAGCCCGCTGCACCTCATCGGCCTGCTGGCGACGCTCGCCAAGACCAACGAGCTTTACTACCTGCATCCGAGTTTCGGCTATTACTTCGAGCAGTTCTGCCTGGAGCCGCACGGTCTGGTTTACAAATTGAACACGCTGCCGAACGACACGCTCCGGCCGCCGAAGCTGGATAGAAATTTGATCGCCGCGAACGAGGCTTTCTGGGCGCAGGCGGAGGCCTCGGCCTTCGCTCCGATTTTCCGGGCCGTCACGCCGCCAGATCCGAACGCCGTCAAAAGCTTTGGCGAAAAACTGCTGGACCGTTTTCACGTCGCGCGCGAGCCGAACCCGAATGCGAGCGTCGCCGGGACGTTTTACTCGCGCGGCCTGGATTTCTGGGGCGTGCAACTGCAACGCACCGGCGATCTCACAAACGCCGCCGCGCATTTTGTCATGGCGCAAAAGCTCAATCCCGACAATGTCGTCGCCCAGATCAACCTCGATTTCAACCACAGCCTGCAGGCCGGAGAAACCGTGCCGGTTGACCCGTCCAAGGCCACCACCGACCAGTTCGGCAAATACAGTTCCTGGGACGCCGTGCTGAACGCAAACGGGCCGTTTGATGAAACGAGTTTCACCTTCAAAAACGGCGTCATCCTGATGAGCGGCGGCTTGCGACGCCAGGCCGTTGAACCGTTTGAACGTGTCCTCCAGCTGGCACCGGACAACCTGCCCGTCCGGCTCTGGCTGGCGCAGGCATACCTGGCTTCGCGCCTGCCCGACCGCGCCCTCGATGTGCTCCACGCTCCGCTGACCCGGCCGGAAATGTTTTCGCTCACCGCCACCAATTCGACCCAGCTCAACATCCTGGCCGCCGCCGGGTATTTCCAGAAGAACAACAACGCGCGCGGCATCGAACTGGTGGAAACCGAAATTGCCCGCCAGCCGACCAATGACACCTTGCTGGTCACCGCCGTGCAGATTTATTTGCAGCGCAAACTGTTCACCAATGCCCTGACAATCATTGACCGCAAGCTTCAGGACACGCCTGATGATCCGACCTGGCTGTTTGGCAAAGGCTACGCCTCCATCCAGATCAAAGCTTACGACGATGCGATTGCCGCCCTGACACACCTGCTGTCCATTCAAACGACCAACAACGACGCGCTTTTCAACCGCGCCGTCGCCTACCTCCAAAGCGACAAGCTCGATGCCGCCCGTGCCGACTACACAAAACTGGGCGAGACGTTTACAAATTCCTATCAGGTTGCCTACGGTCTCGGCGAAATTGCCTGGCGCAAGCACGAGACCAACGAGGCGATCAAAAATTACGAGGCTTATCTGACCACCGCCAACACCAACACCGCCGAGGCCACGAACATCATTGCGCGGTTAAAATCGTTGAAGCGTTGAACTGTTACATGTTGAAGCGATTTGACGATTCAACTATTTAATCAGTCAACGAATTGAAAATCACCCACGTCATCACCCGGCTCATTGTCGGCGGTGCCCAGGAAAACACCGTCGCCACCGTTCTTGGCCTGCGCCAAAAGCCCGGCGTCGAGGTGAACCTGATTTCCGGCCCGACCACCGGCCCGGAAGGTTCGCTCGAAAATGAAGCGGCGAAAATACCCGGCCTGCTTACCATCGTTCCCGAACTCGTCCGCCCGGTGCATCCGCTGAAAGATTTTCTCGCGCTCCGCCGGCTGGAAAAAATCCTGCGCGGGCAAAAACCGGACATCGTCCATACTCACAGCGGCAAGGCGGGCATTCTCGGCCGCCTCGCGGCCAAACGCGCGGGCGTTCCAATCATTGTTCACCATATCCATGGTCCGTCATTTGGAAATTTTCAAGGTGCACTGGCCAATTTCATTTTCACCGCCGCCGAACGGCGCGCCGCCCGAGTCACTGACCATTTCTTCTGCTCCGCCAGCGCGATGACGAAGCTGTATCTCGCCGCCGGCATTGGCCGGCCGGAAATGTTCACGCGCATTTTCAGCGGATTCAACCTGGAACCGTTTTTGAACGCGACCAACAATCCTGCGCTCCGCAAACAGCTTGGCCTTGAAGAAAATGATTTCGTCATCGGTAAAATCGGCCGCATCTTCAAACTCAAGGGACACGCCGACTTGATCACTGCTTTTGCCAAAATTCTTCCGCAGGTGCCGCACGCGCGGCTGCTATTCGTCGGCGACGGCTCGCTGCGCGGTGAAATTGAGAATCAAATCCACACGCTCGGTCTCACCGGGAAAGTCATCTTCACCGGCCTCGTGCCGCCCGGCGAAATCGCACGCTACGTCGGCATCATGGATTGCCTTGCGCATTTATCGTATCGCGAGGCGTTGTCGCGCGCCCTGCCGCAGGCGCTCGCCGCCGGAAAACCGGTCGTCGCCTACGACTTTGATGGCGCGGATGAAGTCTGCCTGGAAAACGAAACCGGTTTTATCGTCCGCACCGGCGACACCAATGCCGCCGCGCAAAAATTGCTGCACCTGGCAAAAAATCCCGCGCTCCGTGAAAAATTTGGCCGGGCCGGACAAAAATTTGTCCGCGAAAATTTCTCCATCGAAAAAATGGTGGATGACCAATACACTGTTTACCGGAAACTGGCCGCCGAGCGCGGCATCCGCGCGTGACTTTTCCTTTCAATTTTTTTGCCGCCGCCTTTCTGGGCGCGTTTGCGACTTCGCTGCTCGCGCTGCCGCTCTGGCGCAAATGGTGCCTCCGCACGAACCTCGTGGACGATCCCGGCCACCGCAAAATCCACAGCGCGCCGGTGCCGCTCGCCGGCGGCTTCGCCGTGCTGACGGGAATTTTGCTGCCGCTCGCCGGCGGTGTGATGCTGTTCAAGCTGGGCATTGTCAAATTTTCTTCCGCCGGATTGATTGTTCACGGCATTGACCGCCGCGCCATTGAACTCGCCGTGCTTGCGCTGGGCGCGGTGGCTATCACAATTCTCGGCTGGCTGGATGACAAGCACGAATTGAAGGCTCTGCCGAAATTCATCGGGCAAATCCTCGTCGCCGTCGCCGTGGCCGCCGCGTGCAAGCGCATCACGCTGTTTGTTCACAGCGAGGTTTTCAGCTATGCCATCACGATTCTCTGGCTGCTCACGGTCATCAATGCCTTCAACTTCATGGACAACATGAACGGCCTGTGCGCCGGCGTCGGCGCTATTGCAGCATTTCTTTTTGCACTCATCGCCGCCGCGAACGGCGAATATCTCGTCGCCATCACCGGCTTTTTGATGTGCGGCGCGCTGCTCGGCTTTCTGCCGTGGAATTTCCCGAATGCCCGCGCGTTTCTCGGCGACGCCGGCAGCCATTTGGTCGGCTATTTGCTCGCGGTGATGGCGATCCTGCCGCATTTTTACACCAAGGAAAATCCGCGTCCGCTGGCCGTGCTTGCACCGCTGTTTGTGCTGGCCGTTCCCCTGCTCGACCTTGCGCAAGTCAGCCTGTTCCGCACGCTCAACAAAAGGCCGTTCTGGATCGGCGACACCAATCACCTCTCGCACCGGCTCACACGCCTCGGCATGGGCCGCACCCGCGCCGTGCTGCTGCTCTGGCTCGTCGCTGCAGTTTTCGGCGCGATGGCGTGCCTGCTTTGAAAAGTTGCGCGAAACTTTGCTGTAACATTTCGCCAGTCCGGCGCGTTTAAGATGGCGTATGAAAAATAAAATTCTGATCTGCACACTGGCCGCCGCGCTTACCGCCGGCGGGTTGACCGTCACCAAAACCTACGCCGACACTCCGACGCCGGCGCCGATGGCCGGACGGATTTTCCAGCGCATCGCGGAAAAATTGAATCTCACCGACGACCAAAAATTGCAGATCAAAACGATTCTGGCCGGCGAAAAGGACAACTTGAAACCGCTGCTCACCGCGTTGCACGACGCGCGGAAAAATCTGCGCGCGGCTATCCACGCCAGCGGCGCGAGCGAAACCTCCGTCCGCGATGCGTCTGCGAAGGTTGCGAATGCCGAGTCAGATTTGGCGGTTGAGCGCATGAAACTTTACGGCAAAATCGCGCCGGTCCTGGCCGACGAGCAGCGGCAGCAGATCGCCGCGTTCGAGCAGCGCGCGGACGATTTTGTGGACAACGTGATTGCGCGCGTCGGTTCGGGTCTGGACAATTGAGCCGTGAGCGATGATGCCGAACTGCTGCAACGCATCCGCGCCGGCGCAACCGACGAGTTCGCCGAACTCGTCCGGCGGCACCAGGCGCGGGTGTTCGGCATTTTGCACCGTTACGAGCACGACACGCAGCGCGTCGAGGATCTGGCGCAGGAAACTTTTTTGAAGGCGTGGCGCGCGCTCGCGCAGTTCGACGGCCGCGCGCCGTTTGAAAACTGGATTTCGCGCATCGCGACGCGCACCGCGCTGGATCATTTGCGGAGGGACAAGCGGCGCAAAAACGAGATCGGCTTTGACGAACTCGGCGAGGACGCGCTGGACTGGCTGCGGAGCGACGATGAAACAACCGAACTCGATTCGCGCGGCGCGGCGGAAATTTTGGACCTGGCGATGCGTGAGCTTACGCCCGCCGACCGCGTGGTCATCACGATGCAGGAAATCGAGGGTCGCAGCGTGAAGGAAATCGCGGCGGCGACCGGCGCATCGGGCGCCGCCGTGCGCGTGCGCGCGATGCGGGCACGGACGAAACTGAGACGTGCGCTGGAAAAACTGGCAAAATTATGAACGAGAAAAAAATAAAACAACTTTTTGAAGCGGCTCGGCTGGAGACTTTGCCCGCACCGCCGCCGGATTTTGCGGCGGACGTTTTGCGAGCGGTGCGCCGCGAGCCGGCGGCAAAACCTGACGAGCCGTTTTCCATTTTCGACCATTTGAATCGGCTGTTCCCGCGCGTCGCGCTCGCGGCGGCGGCGGTCATTGTTTTTTGCGCGGTGGCGGATTTTACCGCAAGTTTGCCGGGTGTCGAGGACGGCGCGGCGCAGGTGTCGGCGCAAATTTTGTTCAGTGCGGAGGGCTTGTGAGATGAAAAACTGGAAATCCATTTTGCTGTTGGCGCTCGTTTTTCTGGCCGGCATCGCGGTCGGCGTGGTGGGCACGCGCGTCGTGGTGCGGCGCGTAATCCAGCAGGCCATCGCGCACCCGGAACGCGTGCAGGCGTTCATCGAGCACGACCTGACACGCAAGCTGCGGCTCGACAACGACCAGCAGACCAAACTGCATGACATCCTGACCGACACGCGCGGGCAGTTGAAGACGCTGCGGCAGGAATATCAGCCGCAGGCGGCGGAAGTTTTTATCGGCGCGGATGGGAAAATTTCCGCGCTGCTGACCCCGGAACAGCAGGCGCGCTATAAAAAATTAAAGCAGGAAAACCATCCGCTCTGGCGCGCGTTGCAATCGCAGCCGTGAACCAGCGCGCATCCGTTCCGCACTTTTCTTTTCGTGCCTTTCGCGCATTTCATGTTTAAATTTTCCCGGTGAAAATTCTGTTCATCGGCGACATCGTCGGCAGCCCGGGCCGGCGCGCGGTCAAGGAACTTCTCCCAAAGCTGCGGCAGGCGCACGGCCTCGACGTCATCATCGCCAACGGCGAAAATTCCGCCGGCGGCAACGGCATCACGCCCGACATCGCCGAAGAACTGTTTGACTACGGCGTGGACGCCATCACCACCGGTGACCATTTGTGGGATCAAAAGGAAGTCATGGAACTGCTGCAAAACGAAAAGCGATTTCTCCGGCCGCTGAATTATCCGCCTGACACGCCCGGCAAAGGCAGCGCCATTCTAAAAATCCGCGACCTGCCACCCGTCGCGGTGATGAATGTTCAAGGCCGCACCTTCATGCAGCCGCCGCTGGACAATCCGTTCACGCTCGCGCTCGACGAGGCGAAATGGCTGCGCCAGCACACGCCCATCATCTTTGTGGATTTTCACGCCGAGGCGACCTCGGAAAAAATCGCGTTCGCGCGGATGCTGGACGGCCAGGTCAGCGCCGTGGTGGGCACGCACACGCATGTGCAAACAGCGGACGAGCAGATTTTTCCCGGCGGCACGGCGTATCTGACCGATGCCGGTTTCACCGGCCCGCACGAAAGCGTTTTGGGCCGCGAAATCCAGCCGGTGGTGACGCGCTTTCGCACCGCCATGCCACAACGGTTTGAGGTGGCGCGCAATGACATAAAATTAAACGGCGCCGTGATTGAAATTGACGCCGCCAGCGGCAAGGCGTTGAAAATCCAACGCGTGTCGGAAAACCTTTTATGATATTCGATAATTTGAAAAATTTATTTGCGTCTCCTGAACGACGTGAAACTGAATATACAAAGGCACTTGATGCCCGAAACGCCAAATATGGTGTCCTTGGCGAAGTTTCAGCAAGCTATGCAAACTCCATTTTTGAATCTGTGGTTCTACCTTCGGTTAGTGATTTTGTCCGAGTGAAGAATGGGTTATTGGTCAAACAAGTTAATGATGATATTTTTCACGTTATTAACTTTCGGCGCGGAAAGTTTTTTTATTCATTTTGGTGGGGTGTTTCCTTATCGTATGTTCCAGAAAAATGGGATGACGCTTGCAAGTTTCACCGAACTCTAAAATCAGCCCATTTAGATTTGTTTGAAACAAGTGATGGGCTTGTCAAAGATCCATATTCAGCGGAGATTTTTCAATTTAGCGCATCCTTTTTGAACGGTGAACAATGTTTTTGTGACGAACTAGCTAGGGCGTGGAAAAATTTAGAACCAATTATTCGAAATTGGTTGGCAACATCAACAACTCTCGAAGGAGTTTTGAAGATGGCGGAGATTCAAATTGCCCAGACTCGCAAAGGGTTTCCACAGCATTCACCAATCCCAAAACTTGTCTATGCTTTCACCCTTGCGAGAATGGGTAGAATGTCAGAGGGTTTGATTGCCTTGGAAGAATTGATGAAGTCGAATAGCCAATTCTATTCGTCCGATGAATTGCCCAAGGCTTTGCGGCAAATTGCTGATTTGAATAAATGAGCAAACAAACCAAATTGCAACGGGGCTTCGGCGAGTTGTCCGTCAGCCTTTTGGAATTTCCACCCGCAAGAATTCGCCAGGCTGAATTTTATCCAACGCAGTTTGCACGAGTGGCACTTGTTTTTTCAACGTCGGCCAGTGGTTCGTGGACAAAAACAGAATGGCAATTTTGCGGCCTTGGAGATTTTGCTGATACTGCAAGTTGCGGTCGCTGGTGAGAAACAAATCAAACTCAGGCTCGGCCAGCGCGAGAAGTCTGCCGTTGGTAAAACCGTCCCAGCCCTTTTGCTGCGCGGTGCTGAACGCGTGGCCGGTGAGCAGCCGCACCAGTTTCAACGGCACACACTCGTCCACCAGCACTTTCACCGTCGCGCCTTTTCGAGGGTCAGTTCCTGCGCGCCCATGAGCACGGCCACGGCGGCGGCGCGGGTGACGGTCGGGAAATTTTCCAGAAATTCATCCAGCGAGCAGTCGCTTTCCAGATGCTCGAACAGCGAGGCCACGGGAACGCGCGTGCCGCGAAACACCGGCTCGCCACCGAGAATCTCCCGGTCGGTCACGATGTAATCGCCCAGCGCGGCGGGCTTGGTTTTTTGATCCGTCGTTTTCATTCAACTGTGAAAACCATGCGCTCGTTTGATCGAATTTGCAAGTCCCGCGTTATTCACTTTGTTCAAAGCTTGAAATCCGGTTCAGCAAGCTATTTCCTCTCCGCGTGCTGACAACGCTGCGCAAAGCCGAATACGCCGAACTGGTCATCCTGTTTTTCATTCAGGGCGCAGCCATGGCCATCTGGTTCGTGCCGCTCGGCCCGATTCTCGACGCGCACGGGATGCACCACATCAAGCCGTTCGCCTTTGCCGCCTCGGCCATCGCGGCGTTCATTTCGCCGTTGATGTTTGGCGCAATGGCCGACCGCCATGTGCCGCCGGCCAAAGTCTTGCGCTGGCTGGCGTCCGCCACTTCCGTCATGACGGCAGCCGTCGCCGCCGCCATCCAAAACGGCTTGAACCCGTGGCTGGTGCTGGCGTTGATCCAGATTTTTTCACTGTCCTACGCGCCGATGTTCAGCATTTCCACGGCGCTCGTCCTCGCGCGATTGGAAAATGCGCAGAAGGAATTCGGCCCGATCCGCGCGCTGGCGACCATCGGCTGGTTGAGCGGCGGGCTGCTCATCAGCGCGTTGAACCTAGACCGCTCGGCGCTCGCGGGCTATCTCGGCGCATTGTTCTGGCTGATCGTGGCAACGTTCACCTATTTTCTGCCGGCACTGGAAATTCCCAAATCGGCCCAGCATTTGTCGTGGCACGAACGTCTCGGTCTCGACGCGCTGACGCTTTTGAAGGACCGTGACACGCGCGTTGTCTTCATCACCACCACGCTGTTCAACATCCCGCTCGCGGCATTTTATCCGTATGCGCCGACGAACCTGCACGACCTCGGCTTCGCACACACGAGCGCGTGGATGAGCCTGGCGCAATGCTCGGAGTTTGTCGCGATGTTCAGTCTCGCGTGGCTGCTGCACCACTGGCGGTTAAAATGGATTTTTGCCTGCGGCCTCGCCATCGGCGTGCTGCGGTTCGCGGCGAGCGCGGTGAACACCCAGAGTTCGCTGCTGCTCGGCGTGAGCCTGCACGGCGCGTCATTCGTCCTCGTGTTCATCACCGCGCAAATTTACCTGAACCAGCGGATTGATTCCGCGTGGCGCACGCGGGCGCAGGCGCTGCTGACGCTGATGAACAATGGCGTGGGCAACCTCGTTGGCTATCTCGGTGCCGGCTGGTGGTTCGCCACCTGCGCGCGCCCGGCAGGAACACAATGGACGCATTTTTGGGGCGCACTCGCGGTGATGGTGGGCGGGGTGATGATTTACTTTCTAACCGCGTATCGCGGGAAGGAAATCAATCCGCGTTAGGCCAGAATTTTTTCAATCTGCGCCAGCTCTTCACCGGAGAAATTAAGATTCTTCGTCGCGCCCACACAATCATCCACCTGGCTCACCTTGCTCGCGCCGATGAGCGCGCTGGTCACGACCTTGTGCCGCAACACCCACGCCAGCGCCATCTGCGCCAGCGTCTGGCCACGCGACTGCGCGAGATCGTCGAGTTTTTTTGTCTTCGCCAAAACTTCGTCGGTGATGTCGGCGGGCCGGAGAAACCGTGGATCGTGGCCCGCGCGAGAATCGGCGGGAATGCCCTTGAAATAACGGTTGGTCAATACGCCCTTCGCCAGCGGCGAAAACACTGTGCAGCCGATGCCTTCTGTTTCCAGCGTGGCGAGCAACTGCGGCTCAACCCAGCGGTCCAGCATCGAGTAACGCGGCTGATGGATAAGACACGGCGTGCCCAGCTCGCGCAAGATTTTCGCCGCGCGTGCGGTGTCGGCAGGCTGGTAATTCGAAATGCCGGCGTAAAGCGCCTTGCCGCTGCGGACGGCGTGGGCAACTGCGCCCATCGTCTCCTCCAGCGGCGTGTCGGGGTCGGGCCGGTGCGAATAGAAAATGTCCACATATTCCAGGCCCATACGCAGGAGTGACTGGTCGAGCGACGCCAGCAGATATTTGCGCGAACCCCATTCGCCATACGGCCCCGGCCACATGTCGTAGCCGGCCTTGGTGGTGATGATCATTTCGTCGCGCCACCTGCCAAGGTCATCGCGCAGGATGCGGCCGAACGTCTCTTCCGCCGAACCCGCCGGCGGGCCGTAATTGTTCGCCAGATCAAAACACGTGATGCCTAGGTCAAACGCGCGGCAGGCGATGGCGCGGGCATTCTCGTAGGAATCCTGCCCGCCGAAATTATGCCAGAGCCCGAGCGAAATCAGCGGCAGCCGGATGCCGGAGCGGCCGCAGCGGCGGTAAAAGCTTGGCGAGTCGTAACGGGTGGATGCGGGTGAATACATGATGGGATCAAGTCTAGCTGCGCCCGCGAAATTCATCCATCAATTTCAGGATGCCCTCGCGGATTTCAAATAGTTCCTGCCGCGCTTCGGCAGTCATCTTCTCCGGCAGAATTTTTTTCAGCGCGACTGCTTCGAGTCCAGACTGCGACTTGTGCAGGTGGTCGAGCGCGCGTTTCAAACAGGCAACCGTGAACGCCGCGTCGCCAAATTCACGGCCTTCGGCAATGCCGTTCAAGGCCCCGGCCAGCTTGGCTCCGGTGGTTTGAAATTCAAAGATGAATTGATCCAGATCTTTGTCCGACAACTTTTCAAAACTGTGCTCATCGGCCAGCTTCCAATACTTCATTGCGCTCTCGGAGCAGCGATGTTGCAGCGGATGCGCAAGGTCGCCGTCCTCGGTGCGAATCCAGTCAATGCCCTCGCGGTGCGGATCGGGTTCAGGCGGCGGCTCGTTCAACGCCTCCTCGCAGGCGCGGTTCATTTCCTCGATGCGCCGGTTTTCTACCTCGGCTTCCTCCAGAGTCAACTCGCGCAACCAGCCCATCTCCTCCGCGATTTTTTCCTCAGCCTCGTCGGAGTCACCGTATTTTTCGAGCAGCTCCATGTATTTGTCCGTGCGCGCGTCGGACTCCTTCAGCAGCTTCTCGTAATCGTGTTCGTTCCAATCCGCCTCCGGGTCTTTCTGGCCGCGCTGCTGCCGTTCGATGGCCTCGGTGAGTTTTTGCATGAACCAGTTCATGCCATTCGCCGCGTCTTGGACACGCTGCTGATCCTCCTCCGGCGTCAACCGCCATTCCGGCGCGGAAATTTCCAGCGCGTAATCCGCGCTCTCAATGACGACGCGCCCGTTATATTCGCTGAACCATTCGAGATAAAGGCAGTTGGCCATGTGTTCCGGCGGCTTCTCGCCGCGCTTGCACATCAGGTAAGCCTCTTTCGTCGGGATGTTGAACACGCGCACCTTGCGCGAGGCAGTGAGGTCGCCAATCTTGCCGCGCTGAATGGAATTCAATGAATCCAGTCCGTGATGCGGCATGAGTTTCTTCGAATTGGCGAATGTGAGCCGGCAGCCCGCGAGATCGGGGCAGGCGTTGCCGGTGAGTTCGAGCGTCACCGGATCCGCGCGGCCGGCCACCCAGATTTTGCCACGCACGATTCCTTTTATGCGGTTGTCAATTTCCCCGCGCACCACGCTGTCGTGAATCCGGAAGGCCATTCTACAAAGGAAACCACTCCTGCAACCTCTGCTTTAATCGAACGAACGCTGCATCTTTACACCGCGCCAAACTGATGCTACTCGCAATATGTTGGTAAAGGGCGGATGACCTTGGCTGTTTAGGAATATTCAATGCAGCCTCGAGAGCTTCTTTTGGACGAATTGGTTTTTCATTGGCGTCAAAAGCAAACCCCTGTTCATGCAACCATTCGCGCAACCGTTTCCCCGCAGGCCAATCAATCGCTGCTTCAATTGCGTTATCAGATCCCCAAACCCAAATATCCAATTCTGGATCTATTACAATAGCTTTGGCTGAGTCACTCCATAGCCTTGCTATCTTGGCATCCAGCTCAGCCTCCAAAGAATGTGCATCTGGCAAATCTGTTCCACTGCCCTCAAAATCAAAAATAAGCAATCCATGATGATATTGCCTTTTTTGGAGGGCTAGAACTTCAGCCCCCGTTTTACGCGCCCCACCATCGCGGCCGACATGAGGACGAATTTCAAATTGAATCGGATGGATACCCAACGCTTCAGGTCTTGCCAACGCTCCTTTCAAAGCAAATTCGGAATTCTTGTCGGCGACCAAAATGAACAAATCTTTCATGGCTCGCCTTAACTCAATATTCCAGACGCAAATAAAACCCCCAAGTCTGGTTCACCTTTTTTCCAATCACGCAACGCTGGATGCCGGTCGCCTGATACTATGTCAGTTGCCCCAGCTTGATCTTTTGAGAAACACAAGATTTTTTCTGGATCAATCATATTGAGAGCAACAGGACTATGTGTCGCAACCAAAACTTGGCTGCGATAGATAGAGGAAAGCGATTGAAGAACCGTTTCTATCGCTCGGGGGTGAATTCCATTTTCTGGCTCTTCAATTAGAAATGTTCCCTCCAAGTCCGGCAGATAAGCGGGAATAGTTAGCGTCAACAATCGCAAAGTTCCATCTGAAACAAGCCAAGATGGAACTTTTGCTCCGTTCATATATTCTATGACCAAATAACGGTGTTTGTCTTCGGGACGTTCAACTGAATCTATGTCCTTGATGTCTTCCAAGGCTGTTCGGACATGCTTAATCCATGTTTGAAAACGCTTGGTGTCTTGTTTCAATTCAGCTACCACCCAAGGAAGATTAGATCCGTCAGTTTGGAAGCGAGTCCCCAAACCCGGAGGGGCTGGCTTCTTCATTAATTGACTATTCAATACAAAAGCCTGCACCCCTTTTTCTAATAAACTGCGAAACCATGTGCTCACCGGAAAACTATCTGTATCGGCTGGGATGTTTGCCAAAGCAGATTTTCCAGGACCAAGCTTAAACGATGGCATGTATGATTTCCGTCCTTCCGTGTAGTAATTATCATTGCCTCCTGGCTTTTTGGTTAAAGCGGCTTTTTGCCCTCTTTGGTTTGAACGACTAATTAGAGATGGCGCGTCAGATTGAGGAGCAGGAAAAAAATCTCGCTGTTGAAAAATCGTCTTTGATTCCGGCTCTTTAAGCCAAAGATTTTCATGGTTCAACCCGATTACGTTTTTTTTGAGTTCGATACCGAACTCGACTTCGTAGCGTATACTTGTAAAGCGCTGTTTGTCTTTAGCCATCACCTGCCGAATGCTTTCTGGTATCGCAGCTTCGATTGCCAATTGAAACGAATTCCCTTGGCTCATCCAAACCAGCTTATCAAAATTGGCACTGCGAGCATTGACTGTTTCAAAAACATCGCCTCGATTTTTCACCAGATCACCAAGCAAGCCTATCACGTCTAAAAAAGTTGTCTTGCCGCTGGCATTCGGGCCAACCAAAGCACGAAATTGTCCAAGCGTTTGATCCACCGATTTCAAACAGCGAAACGAACGGGTCTGAATGCGAGTAAACATGACTTAATGATGGATGATGACCGGGCGACCTACAATCCAAGTTTCTTGAACCGGTTGTTCACTTCCTTGAAATGAAAATCGAGCGAACAAAGTTTTTCCAATTCTCCTTTCTTGAAATGTTTTGCCACGTCGGGATCGGCTTTCAACACTTCCAGAAAATCTGCGTCATCGCGGCCGGCGTGTTTCACTTCCCATGTCTTCATTGCGCCGCGTTGGACGAGCGCGTAGGCATCTTCTCGCGTCAGTCCCTTTTTGATGAGCGCGAGCAAAATGGTTTGCGAATTCCACATGCCGAGCGAGAGGCCGAGATTTTTCTTCATATTCGCCGGATAGACAACGATGCCGTCCATCAGCCGAGTCAGCAGGCCGAACATATAATCCAGCAACGTGCAGGAATCGGGGAAAATAATCCGCTCGACCGATGAATGCGAAATGTCGCGTTCGTGCCAGAGCGCGACATTTTCCAGCGCGGCGACGGCGTTGCCGCGCAGCACGCGGGCGAGGCCGGTGAGCCTTTCCCAGGTGATCGGATTGCGCTTGTGCGGCATGGCGCTCGATCCTTTTTGACCAATGGTAAATGCCTCTTCCGCTTCCAAAACTTCGGTGCGCTGCAAATGGCGAAACTCGACCGCCCAGCGTTCCATGCTCGCGCCGATGAGTGCGAGCGTGTTCATGAATTCGGCGTGGATGTCGCGCTGCACGACCTGTGTGGCAATCGGCGCGGGCATGAGACCGAGTTTTTTGCAGACATAATTTTCAACAGCCGGCGACAAATGCGCGTTCGTGCCGACGGCACCAGATAATTTACCGATGGCCACGACTTTGCGGGCGCGTTCGAGGCGTTCGAGCGCACGGGAAAATTCATCGTGCATGAGCGCCATCTTCAAGCCGAACGTCGTCGGTTCGCCGTGGATACCGTGACTGCGGCCGATACACGGCGTGAATTTATGTTCCTTGGCGCGCCGGGCGATGATGGGCAACAGTTTTTTTACGTCGTCAATCAGGATGTCTGCGCTTTGCACCATCTGCACAGCAAAAGAGGTGTCCACAATGTCGCTGCTCGTCAGGCCGAAGTGCAGCCAGCGGCTGGCTCGGTCATTGATCTGCTCGGCCACGGCGGTGGTGAAGCCGATGACGTCGTGGTTGAGCGTTTTTTCCAGTTCCTTGGCGCGCTCGGTCAGGGCTTTCGTGTCGGCGAAACATTTTGCCGCGCCGCGCTTCATCTTCGCAAAATCGGTCTTGGGCACGACGCCTTCCTTCACCAACGCCTCGCTGGCAAGCAACTCGATCTGCAGCCAGACCTTCAGCTTGTTTTCGTCCGTCCAGATGGCGCGCATCTCGGGGCGCGAGTATCGTAAAATCATGTGGAAATGATAATCAAATCGTTAAACCGGTGAAACGTTAAATCGTTGCATCAAAAAACGCGCCGCAGACAAGCCGATGCAACGGTGCAACCATCCACGGTTCAGCGTTTCGCCATTTTCGCGCGGGCCTTTTCGAGAATTTCACGTTCGCGCGCCGTGAGGCTTTGGATGCCGTGCGCAGATATTTTTTCCAGAATCGGATCCACCTCGCTGGCCATGAAATCACCAACTGGATTTTTTCCCAGCGGCTCCAGTGCCGGCCGCGTCGGCAATGTTTTGCGGGCCGGATGCAAGATTCCTTCCAGCCGCGACCAGTCGCCCTGCAAAATTTTCCGCACGAAGAGCCAGCCCATCGCCATGCCTCCCAGATGCGCGGCATGGGCCGTGCCGGGCATGATGAGCCGTGGCAGGGCAAAACCCGCCACGGCCAGTGCAGCGGATCCGTAAAGCAAGGTTTTCGCGCGCAACTGCACGGGAATGAAATAAAGGAAAAGCGTCAGCTCCTGTTCCGGAAAGAGCGTGGCAAACGCCGCCACGAGCCCGAAAGCGCACGCCGACGCGCCGACCACCGGTCCGCCGAAATATTGCGGCCACACCAGCGCGACCAGCACCTGAAAAACGCCGCCGACAATGCCGCTGGAAAACACCAGCGCGAGAAATTTTTTACCGCCCAGCAAATCCTCCAGCACACGGCCGAAAATGAAAATCGCCCAGCCGTTGAAAATCAGGTGCAGCCAGCCCGCGTGGAGAAATTGATACGTCACCAGCTGCCAGACATAGCCGTGCGCCAGGCCTTCCACGCTTAACGGCAGCCAGCCTGGCAACACGCTGACCCCGGCATTAGTCTCGACGAGGCGCGTGTTGAAAGCCGGATTGTTGGGGGAAAAATGGTTCGCAACCAGACCGACAAGAAACACGGTGGTGTAGGCCACGAGCAGCCAGATGGTCCACGACCAGCGCCAACGCAGGCGCGGCGACCAATGCGGGTCGTAAGGCTCCGGCTCGCGCATGTAATCACGGTCTTCAAGCATAACTCAAATTAGTTGGAGCGGGTTTCATTTTCAACTGACGTTTAATTTTTCCGCCACCACAGCATCCGTTCCAAGCCGGTGCGGTTCGGATAGGAACGCGGCACCCACTCTGAAAGCAGACTGAAATGCGGCGCGAAACGTTCAATCAATTCCTCGCGCGTCGTGCCGAACGGCGGGCCGTCGGTGTCGGGGATCAGATAATTCACCGCCAGATACTGGCCGCCGGGCTTGAGCCAGCGCAGAACCGCTTGGACATAAAGTTTGCGCTCGCCCGGATTAATCGCGCAAAAGAGCGTGTGCTCGAAAATCCAGTCAAACAGGAACGGCGGTTCGTCCCGCAAAAAATCGCCGAGTTGGAAATCCGCGTGCAAACCCGCCGCCTGTGTCCGTTCCCGGCTCAACTGGATGGCGCTCGGTGCCAGGTCATATCCATAAACGCTGAAGTTTGCCTTGGCCCATTCGCGCACGTCATGGCCGGTGCCGCAGCCGGGCACGCAAACAGTTTCGCCGGTCAGGTTCCGGTTCGCCGCGAGAAAATCCACGAGGCCCGGCGACGGCGCGCCCTTTTCCCACGGCATGTCGCCGGATTGATAACGCGCTTCCCAGTCGGTGCTGCTCATGACTGAATCCGTCCGTTCACCAGAAAAATAAAACCGAGACGACGATTGCGAAACTCCGTCAGCTTGCGCTCAGAAACCGAGATGAGATCGTTCCCTTCGAAAAGAATTTCCCCCGCGTTCGGCAGGTCCAGCCCGCCAACCGGATGGTGCAACATGCTTTTGCCTGCGTAGGACGCGCCGCGCAAGACTCCCAGCGAGCGTTTGCCCATTGTTTTAGTTTGGGTGAACGCGCGGACGTGCAGCGGCGGTTCACACATGGCACAGCGCCACCGCAGGCGCGGTGACCGGCGCGGTTTATAAGGCTCCGGCTCGCGCATGGAATCACGTTCTTCAATCATGACAGAATTCTAACGCGGTCTGGAAAGTTATCAAATAACATTGCCGGCAAACCGCGCAATTTCCGCCACCGTCTTCGTGTGCGGATTGCCCGCCAAAAACCCCAAAAGCATTATTTGACCACCGGTTCGGATTTCGGAGGTATGCTCTTGGCGAAGACATATTGCAATCCGCGCGTATAACATTCCGCATTTACACCAGCATGGCCCGCATTGCTGACCGGCGCGTAGGAAAAATCTAAATTCTTCAGATTTTTTCCGGCAAGTTTTTTAGCGAAAACCGCCCATTCATCAGAACCTTCCGAGGTGCCCCAGGCCAGATAGGCGCGGGAATTTTGTTTAATTCCGTCTTGCGGAAATTTGTCTAAAATCGAATCCAAGACATGGTTGTCCCAGCCAAGGAATGGGCTTGAGCCAATGTAACCCTCAAATAAATCGGGCTGAGACAGCAACGTATAATAAACAAAAAGCGTGCTGGTCGAACCGCCGGTGACTGCCCGGTGCTGATTGGCTTTGTAGTGCGACTCAATGAACGGAAACAGATTCTTGCGCAGGAAATCCTGAAATTTATCAGCGTGACCCGTATCGGGATGATTTTTAATTGTCGTGGGGGTTAAATCCTGATCGCGCAGTGCAAACAAATTTCCATTGGTTGTTTTCCAACTGATTCCCACCAGAAAGACATCGGGAATATCGCCATCGTAATTGATTGCACCAGCGATGGCGCGGATCAGAGGAAACTGCCATTGCGCATCCAGCACATAAACCACCGGAAAGGTTTTGCCGGCGGGCGCCTTGTCGTAATTTGCGGGCAGAGACACCACGATATCGTAGGTGTTTCCGGTTTCCGGCGAGGTCAGCGAAAATGTTTCCGTGCCGTCCAACACATAGGGCGTGGCGACTGGTTTCACGGCAATCGGGACTTCAGATGACGCTGGCGAGGGAGCATTGGTTTTTCCAGTTCCGACAACTGTTTGACTGTGACCCAGCAGCAGTATTCCGGTAAGTGCTAAACAGATAATTTTGGTTTTCATAACCGTTTGCAATAATTGTTTGATTAGATAATTTTGATTTGCCACCCGCTTACCCGTGCAGCTTCAAATAAATGAGTCCGCATGAAAAGCAAAATCTTATCAGTCAAAGCAGGAAAATAAGCAGCAGCAACACCTGGTCGCGAGCGGACTGCACCTGATTCACTTGTTGCCGTCCTCGTCCTCGATTCCTGTTTGAATTACGAGGATGAAGCGGAGAAGGATTTGATTTGCCCATCCACCAGCTCAATCACCCGCTCCGCGTTCGCGGCGACCTTCGCGTCGTGCGTGGCGATGACGAGCGTCGTGTTCTTTTCGACCCGCAAGCTTTTGAGAAGTTCAATGATTTCGCCGCCGGTTTTGGAATCCAGATTTCCCGTCGGCTCGTCGGCGAGAACCAGTTCCGGCTCGTTGATGAGCGCGCGGGCGATGGCCACGCGCTGCTGTTCGCCGCCGGAAAGTTCGGACGGCTTGTGATCCAGACGGTCCTTGAGGCCGACGCGCGCAAGCAATTCGCGTCCGCGCACTTCAACCGTCGCACTGGAAATCCGTGCCATCCGCGCCGGCAGGCAGACATTTTCCAGCGCCGTCAGTTCCGGCAGCAGATGATACGCTTGGAAAATAAATCCGACGCGGCGGTTCCGAAAATCGGTCAGCTTGCGCTCGGAAAACGCGACGAGATTGTTGCCGTCAAAAAGAATTTCCCCGGCGTTCGGCAAATCCAGCCCGCCGATCAGATGCAGCAGCGTGCTTTTGCCTGCGCCGGACGCGCCGCGCAACGCGAGAAATTCCCCACGCGCCACGTCGAGGTCCACGCCGCGCAGGACTTCCAGCGAGCGTTTGCCCATCGTGTAGGTTTTGGTGAGCGCGCGGGCGCGCAGCAGCGGTTCACTCATAACGCAGCGCCTCCACCGGTTTCAGCCGACCGGCACGGATCGCCGGCAGCACGCCGCCAAAAATGCAGATCACAAACGACAGTCCGCAGATGACCGCGATGTCGTGCGGGTCAATCACCGCCGGCAAATCGCCAAAGCCGTAGATGGACGCCGGAAAAAGTTCAAAGCCCGTCAGCCGGTTCATGAAATGCAGAAACTCGTTGCGATACGTCAACGCCAGCATCCCGAGGCCGTAGCCGGAAATCACGCCCAGCACGCCGATGATGGCGCTCTGGCTCAAAAACACGCCGGAGATTTGGAGGTTCGACGCGCCGAGCGCCTTGAGCATCCCGATCTCGCGCGTCTTCTGGACGACGAAGGTGATTTGCGCGCTCAAGATGCACAGCGCCGCGACCAGCACGATGAAGAACAGCAGGTAAAACATCACGTTCTTCTCCACCAGCAACGCGTTGAGGATGCCGGAATTTTCCTCCGTCCAGGTGCTGATGTTGTAGCCCGGCCCGAGCGCCGCCAGCAATTGCTGCCGCACCTGCGGCGCCTGATACGGATCGCGCAGCATCACCATCAGGCCGTGAACATTGTCGTCGAGGTTGTAAAGATCCTGCGCGTTTTCGAGCGACGTGACGACAATGTTCGCGTTGTATTCGTAATAGCCGACGTCAAAAATTCCGTTCACGGTGTAATCGTCCGGCAACACGGCTTCCGCATCCGGCTTGCCCTGCCGCTTCTCCATCTTTTCCAAATCCGCCGGTGAATAAATCGAAATGCGGTCGCCCACGGACAAATTCAAGTTCTCGGCGAACTGGCTGCCGACCACAATGCCGCGCCCGCTCACATCGAACTTGCCGGACATGATGCTTTGCGGCAGGACGCTCACGGAACTTTCGCGCGCCGGATCCACGCCGCGCACCCACGGCGCGCCGGTGAGCTTGGACTGGCCCTTGGGCGGCTGCGTGACCACCAGCACCTGGCCCAGCACGAACGGCGCGACGCCCCGGACATTTTTATTTGACGCGACGAGGTTCATCACCGGCGCATAATTTTCCATGGGCCGGTTGTTCGCGAAGACTTTCAGGTGCGCGTTGAAGCCGAGGATTTTTTCGCGCAGGTCGTGGTCGAACCCGCTCATGACGCTGATGACGATCATCAGCACGGCCACGCCGAGCGCGACGCCGAGGATGGAGATGAGCGTGATGATGGAGACAAACGTCCGTTTGGGCCGCAAATAACGCAGCGCCAGCAACAGTTCAAACGGAAGTTTCGACATGAGCGGAAAGGCTAAAGGCGCGGTGCGGCGGTGTCAATTGACCGTTCGTATCGGTAGTCACCTAATTTGATTTTTAAGAGGACTTCCCATTTGCATTTGGCGGGTTAGCATAAAATACACTCGTGGTATTATAGAATTTATATGGCAAATCATTTTTAATGAACCGTATCCATGGGGTGATCGTTAAGATTTGTCGCTCCCCAGTCCCAAGAACCGTCGCTGTTTATCCCAATACAGACCGACCCGGCGCTTTGACAGCCGGCAATTTCACCAGGACCGACCCCCGCATTACACCAAATATTAGTTTTGGTTGCGATTATTTCAGTGCCACCTGGAAATTCAAAAATACCACTTAACCTAAAATAGCGGGGGTTGCAAAATCTTATGTTTAACGCTTCAACATTTTGATGGTTTATGACAACCAATGTGTTTTTATCCAGCTGTCTTGTTCTCCAAAAATTAGCGCGGTCTAAAACGAAATTATTGCTTTCCAAAACGGCGAACACGTTTTGTCCTTTATCAAAGAATTCCCCAGAAACAGATGCTCCAGCAGGAGTGATTGATACGCTCAAAAAGATTTTGTTCACAACGCGGATGACGGGAACCGAAGAAGTTGAATAAAACAATAATATGTTTCCTCCAATTTCAAATATACCCACCTTCGGATTTAAATGGTATCCAGAGGGAGCTCTAAGAGGCGGGTCAGGGTCGTTTGCTGGAACGAGAAGTCCTGTCGGGTTTCCATCCAGATCAGTTGACGGTGGAGATTTTAGAAACGGCAAGACGGCACAGGTAGCAATACATGTAGTCCAAATGATAGGAACAACAATTCTCTTAAACTTTCCACTTACTAATTTATGAGCCAAATAAGCAGCACCGGCAAGAAATCCACAATAAGCTGCCCACCGAATATATTGGGACGCAGGTGGATTAAAATCCTCGGATTTAATCCAAAGCACCAAAGAAAAAAACTCAATTATTCCGAAACAGGCAACGATTCTACCGGGCTTCCAATAACAATCCTTTTTACTTTTGTTTCTATCGCTATTGTCGGAATTCTCATTTTCTTTTCGTTGCTGTAATTCCGGTTCCATATATTCGACATTTCTAAAATACTCCTCACATCCACTGTATTTTGAATCTGGTTTATCACTCGCCGCAGCGAATAGCAAAGCTTTCCGCATCCTGCCGAATTTGTCTGCCGGTTTGTTTTAGAAAATTGGGCGATGAGGACATTACCACCGCCGCCTGCGGCGTCTGATTATTTCTTGCCCGCGAACGGATTTCCCTTCGGCACCGATGTTGAAATCGCCGGCACGAACCGCATCAGGATTTCAGCTTCATCACCACCAGGTTCATGGTGCCGGAACGGACACGGTAGAAGACAATTTCCTTTTTGCCGGTGACGGCGTAAAAAATCAGCCAGCGGGGAAAGCCGCGCACCCGCCAGGAACGGATGCCCGCCGGGGTCAAATCCTTCCGTTCACGCCCGACGAAGGGATGCTTCCCGATGAATTGAATCGTGACAAGCAGGGCTTCATACCACCGTTCCGCCACGTCGGCCCCGGCCTTCTCCTTGAGCCAGTAAAGTTCCTCGGCCAGATCCAGCAGGAAGCGCGGGCGGCGGACGAGCTTCATTTTTTGCCCCGCAACACCCGGTCGCGGATGGTGTCCATTTCCTTTTTGGTCAGCGGCGCGGCCGACCCGCTGGCGATGGCTTCGTCAATCCACTGTTGATCCCGCTTGGTGGTCATGGCGGCGTCAATCTGGAACGTCCGTTCAATCCGGCTCATGGCCTCCTGGGTCAGGCTGCGGAAATTCGCCGAGGCTTCGTTCTTCAACTGCGCGTGCAGTTCCAGCGGAATGTCCTTCAAGGTGATGCTTGCCATACGCCGCAACCATAACGTCACCACTCTGGTTTTGCAAGACCGGCCTTAACTCAAGAATTTTTCGGTGGCACAAACGGATTTCCCTTTGGCACCGAAGTTGGAATCGCCGGCACGAACAGCAGGCTGACGAACAGGTAAATCCAGCCGAGGATAAAATGCGCGCCGAAGATGAACCCGAACTGCACCAAATCCACCGCGCCGAAATCGTAAAGCACAATGCCCGCAGTCATCAGCAGCGCGCCCGGCAGCAGCGCCGCGCCGGCCAGCCGCCAGCTCTGGCGGAAATTCAAATCGCGGTTCACGAAAAATCCGAGCATCCAGACCGGCAGAAAATAAATCGTCGCCAAAATCCACCAGCTCGCCAGCAGGCCGCCGGCAGTCAACACAGCGGCCACGAACAAAACCTCCGCCTGCCACGCGCCCCAAAGCGGCTCCAGATCCTTGCGGTTGAACGGCAGCGGGTCGGTGTCGGGATACGGAATTTCCGTGTAGCCAAGCAGCGAGTCGCACCAGACAGTGTCCTGCCCGAACTCGATCTGCACGTCGGCGGTGGAATTGATTTTATCGTCGTGATCCAGATCCACATCGAACGCGAGAAACCGGCCTTCGGCGAGCAGCACGGGCGCATCGCCGCGCCAGTCCAATCTTGCAGAACGGATCTGGCCGGCGTCCGGCAGATTTTTGATCGCCTCGCGGACGACGGGACAAACACTGTCGTTGAGAAACCAGACGACCGACGCGGCGGCGAGCAGCGCGACGAGAAATTGCATAAGCAGCAGATTGCCCAGCCGCGCATGGGCGAACGCCGCCACACCGCGCGGCGTCAACGGTTCCCAGGCGATGGTAGGTTTCTCATCCGCATTCATCGGGATCAGCTTAAAGAAAAATGCCGCACAGATAAATGAATCTGTGCGGCGGGACGGGTTGGCAAAATCAGGGCGCGGGCTCGGCCGGCGGCGGCGTCTGCCCGGCTTGCGGCGGCACCACGACGACCGGCACGGGATAGCGGATCTTCATCACGTCGTCCACGAGCACTTCGATGAAATACGTTCCAGCGGTCTTGAATTCGAGTTGGTTAAAAACCATGACGTTGGTGGAGTGCATGGCCGGGTCGCGCAGTTCAAACTTCAGGTCGGCCTTGCGCAACACGGTCGTCTGGTCGGGCGCAATGACGCGGACGTTTTCCGTGAACTGGCCGATGCCGGCCGTCCAGCGGTTAAAGACGCACAAGCGTCCGGCGACGATGGGCAGTTGCTGGACGCGGATGAGGTTGATGACGCCGACAAGGAAAAAATTGCCGTTGGCTTCCTGGCGGACTTCCTCGCACAGCAGCGAGGATTGGAGATCGGGGAGAATTCGGGTGGCTTGCATAAAATTGTAATTTGTTGAATTGTTAAAGCGTTGAATGGTGGCCGAAGTTTGATTTCGATTCAACGATTTAACGATTCAACTTTTCAACGAACATTCCGCCGCGCGAACCGTGTTTTGCATCAGCATCGCAATCGTCATCGGGCCGACGCCGCCGGGATTCGGTGTGATCTTGCCGGCGATGGGCTGCACGTTCGCGTAATCCACGTCGCCGACCAGCTTCGTGCCGGTCTTCGACGTGGCGTCGGGAATACGGTTCACGCCCACGTCCATGATGACGGCTCCGGGCTTGACCATGTCGGCCTTCACGAAATGCGCCACGCCAATGGCGGCAATAATAATGTCAGCGCGGAGACAATGCGCCTTGATGTCACGCGTGGCCGAATGGCAGATCGTCACCGTGGCGTTCGCGCCCCTGCCCTTCTGACAGAGCATCGCGGCCATCGGCTTGCCGACGATGTTGCCGCGACCGAGAATCACCACTTCCGCTCCGTCGGTTTTCACACCGGAACGCGCGAGCAGTTCCATGACGCCCGCCGGCGTGCAGGGACGGAAACCCGTCGCGTCACCGAGCATCAGCTTGCCGACGTTGACCGGATGAAAACCGTCCACGTCTTTCGTCGGCAGCACTGTCGAAAAAACCACCGCTTCACGGATTTGTTTCGGCAGCGGTGCTTGGACGAGAATTCCGTGCAGCCGCGAATCGGCGTTCAGTTTGGCGAGCAGCACCAGCAAGTCCGCTTCGCTCGTCGTCTCCGGCACGACGTGCGTTTCGGAAGCGATGCCGAGTTCAGCGCAGGCTTTTTCCTTGCGCCCGACATAGACCTTGGACGCGGGATCCTCGCCGACACGCACAAACGCGAGGCCGGGCACCACGCCGCGCTGCTTCAGCTCCGCGACGCGCTGCGCCAGCTCCTGCTGGATTTGCGCAGCGATCGCGCGGCCATCAACCACGTTGTCTGGGTGTGGGCAAATAGACTTTGGGGATGGCATTGGTGTTAAGCACCACGATGCGCTGAATGGTCAGCAGCGGCGTGTCCTTCCAACGCTCGGCAACGGATTCCTCGCCGGTTACATCAATGAGCATTCCACTGTAACGGCCGATGTCCAGATTGGTGGAGGTGGTGTAAAGGAAATTGATGTTCTGCCGCGTGGAGATGTCATACAGCACATACGGCGTCGGGGCAATGATGCTGCCGACCGGCCCAACCACGCCTTCGTGCGTCACGACGCGTGGCGGCGGCGGATTGGTATCAACCGGCGCGGTTTCCACCACGGGCGACGTCGTGGCCGGAGTCGGAGCAGGAGTCGTTGCGGCGGGCGCGGTAGTCTCAGTGGTCGCCGGCGGCGTGGTCACAACGGGCGCGGCTTCAGGCACGGACGTTGGCGTCGCGGCCGGAGCCGGGTTTGCAGCCGGCGCGGTCTCCGTCGAAGCCGGCGGATTGGCGGCCATGTTTCCGGACGATTCCTGTTTCAAATACATTGCGGCGACAAACGCGTAAGCGCTGGACGGCGGTTCGATCTCGGACCAGGCACCTTTCGAGTTGATGATGTTCACGGCGGTGCCTTGCTCGACAACACCGAGGACGCTGAAATTTTCCCCCGGCCCGGCGCGCAGGTTCAGTTTCTTCGCTGAAACTGTTTTGTTGGCAGCATCAATATACTTGGTGTTCACCCAGACGTGGTTGCTGGTCGGCAATGCGATCTTCGCCCACTGCGCCGGTTCGCCGGTCGCGTGCTTGTCCAAGTTGAGCTGGCTGATGACCGTCACCGCGTCGCCCTTGTTGAGTCGCGTGACGACTTCGCCCTTGAGGCCGGCCTGGCCGCGCACATTCAAATCATTGACCGCGACCTGCGCTGCGCCGGGTGCCAACGTGACCGGCGGCTCGTCAATCGCGGCCCGCTTCGGCGCGGCGGCGACATGCTTTTTATGTTTGACCGGCGCATTTGTTGCCACGGGCGCGGGCGCGACTTCCGCCGCCGGCGCAACCGCCGGTGCCGGAATCGGCGGCAAAGTGTTGGTGTTGTTTTGCGCGAGCACGCTCGACGCCATCATCATTCCTAAAATCAACCAGCCATTCGTTTTCATAGTCATGCAAGTAAAGTTTTAATTTCCGCCGCTGTCAATGCCCGCCATTTGCCGGGCTTCAACTCGCCCAGCTTGATTTTTCCAATCTGGATCCGCTGCAACCGTTTCACCGTCAAATTCTGTGATTCAAACAACCGCCGCACCTCGCGGTTTTTGCCTTCGCTCAATTCCAGTTCCACCACGCTGCGGCTCCGGCCGCCCGAGACGATCACCGCCTTCTCCGCCCGCAACTTCTCGCCCGCGTGCCAGACGCCGCTGACAAACTGGGCCAACATCGGCCGCGTCACTTCCCCTTCCACCGTCGCGAGATATTTCTTGCGGACGCCGTAGCGCGGATGCGTCAGGTGCAACGCGAATTGTCCATCATTGGTCAAAAAAATCAATCCTTCGCTGTTGTAATCCAGACGACCAACGGAATTGGCGATCTGCCATTCGCGCGGCAGCAGATCATAAATCGTCGGCCGGTCATGCTCATCCTGGTGCGAACAGACGCAACCCGGCGGCTTGTTCAGCGCGATGTAAATCTTGTTTTTGGCGCGGACGATCTTGCCGTCCACGATGACCTCGTCGCGCTCCGGGTCAACCTTCGACCCCAGCACGCGGATGATGTGGCCGTTGACGCGCACCAATCCGTCCAAAATCAGTTTCTCGCCCGCGCGGCGCGAAGCCACGCCGGCGTCGGCTAAAAATTTCTGGAGCCGGACATTCAAGTCGTTAAACCGTTAAATCGTTAAATGGTTGAATCGGTTTGACGATTTAACAATTCAACGATTCAACAAATCACGCTTCGGGCTTGGTCTTGCGGAGACCGGTGATGCGGTCGCCGGCCTTGCGCTGGCCGCGCTTTTCGAGGAGCGCCGTGCGTTCAAAACGCTTGAGGACATTGCGCTTGCCGCCCAAGGTGGACGCCGCGCGGAGACTGCGATGCTGTGACATAAATTTTCTTCGGTTAAATTAACAGTAAAAAACGAGCGATCAGCATAACAAATCAAATCCTGCCCGCAATGACGAATTTACCATTTCAATTCCTGCAGCCGCCGCGCGACTTCCTCGGCGTTGGCGCGGCTGTTGAATGCGCTGATGCGGAAATAGCCTTCGCCCTTCGAGCCGAAGCCGGAGCCGGGCGTGATGACGACGTTGGCGTCGTTCAAAATTTTGTCGAACGCCTGCCAGCTCGTGACCCCTTTCGGCGTGCGCACCCAGATGTATGGCGCGTTCACGCCGCCGAAAACCTTCAGGCCGGCCTTCTTCGCGCCCTTGCGCAAAACTTCCGCGTTGCCGAGATAATGTTTGATGAGTTCGGCAACTTGCAGTTTACCTTCCGGCGAATACAACGCTTCCGCCGCGCGCTGGACGATGTAGCTGACGCCGTTGAATTTTGTTGTCGAACGGCGGTTCCACAGCGGATGCAGCGGTTGCAGCTCGCCGCTCTTGGTGGCCAACCGCAAGGTTTTCGGAACCACCGTGAACGCGCAGCGCGTGCCGGTGAAACCGCCGTTCTTCGAAAAGCTGCGGAATTCGATGGCGCATTCCCGCGCACCGGGAATTTCGTAAATGGAATGCGGAATGCCCGGCTCGGTGATGTAAGCCTCGTAAGCCGCGTCGAACAAAATCACGGACTTGTGCTCCAGCGCGTATTTCACCCAAGCTTCGAGTTGTTCACGCGTGGCCGCTGCGCCGGTCGGATTGTTCGGCGAGCAAAGATAAACCACGTCCACATGCTTCTTCGGCGGCACGGGAATGAAACCGTTCGCCAGCTTGCACGGCAGATAAACGAGCTTGGCGTAAGCGCCGGCTTCGTTCGCGTCGCCGGTGTGTCCGGCCATCACGTTCGTGTCCACATAAACCGGATACACCGGATCGCTGATGGCGATTTTGTTTTTAGCGCCGAGTATGTCGAGGATCGCGCCACAATCGCACTTGGACCCGTCGCTGATAAAAATTTCATCATCAGCCACATCAAGTCCTTTGTCCCGGAAATCATTTTGCGCGATGGCATGTCGCAGCCAGTCGTAGCCCTGCTCCGGACCGTAGCCCTTGAACGTCTCGCGCGCGGCCATTTCGTCCACGGCCTTATGCATCGCGGCGATGACAGCCGGCGGTAGCGGTTCCGTCACGTCACCGATGCCGCAGCGAATCAATCTTTTTGCAGCTTCGGGATTCGCGTCGCAAAACACCTTCACGCGCCGGCCGATTTCGGGAAACAGATAACCGGCTTTGAGTTTGAGATAATTGTCGTTGAGCAATGCCATAAATAATAAAGTGCTCAAAATAGCCGAGCACCTCGAAGCAGGCAAGAAACCGATGCGAGAGTCGGGTCAGTGCAAAACGCCGGCCATCACGCGAAATCCTAACAGACATTTTTGGAGACTTCCTTGTAAATCTGCGGATGCAGCACGCCGACAAACGGGAGGTTGCGGTAGCGCTCGGCAAAATCCAGCCCGTAGCCGACGACAAAATAATCAGGAATCTCGAAGCCGACGTAATCCGCCTCGATTTTCTCCACGCGGCGCGCGGCCTTGTCCAGCAACACGCAGGTTTTGATGCGGCGCGGCTTGAGCGCGTGGATTTTCGGCAGGACTCGGCTCATGGTTTTGCCGGTGTCGAGAATGTCATCCACGAGCAGCACGTCGCGGTTGCGCACGTCGAGGCGCAGTTCCTTGGTGAACACCAGCTCGCCGGATTCTGTGCCGAGGCCGTAGCTGGACACGCCAATAAAATCCAGCCGCAGCGGCAGGTTCAAATGCCGGATCAAATCCGCAAGGAACATCACCGTGCCGCTCAAAAGCGAAACGACCACCATTTCACGTCCACGAAAATCTTTTTCAATTTCCCGCGCGAGAATTTTGATGCGCCGGGCCAACTGTTCGTCGGTGATGAGCACGCGCTCAACTTCCTTGCGCCAGCGGGGCGGCACGGAATCTTTTCGTTTTGGATTTTTAGTTTTACGTAGGGTGTTCACAATTTTCAGGCGCGGCGTCCGAGCGTCTTGTTCATTTCCTGCACGAGCCAGTCGGCTTCGGGTTTGCTGGCGATGTCGGTGGCAAGGGCGGTTCCTCGGCTGACCTCGCGGATCTGCATTTTCAACGACGGCAACTGGCCGGTTTGCTGATAGTTCGCCTTGTCCGCAGTGAAGCCATCGGCGGTGGCACGGGTAACCAGCTTGATGGCCCAATAGACTTTCGATCCGTTTTGCATGCCAGACTGGGTGATGATTTCCGCGATGTCGGCGGCGGCAAAGCGGCGCGTGCGGCTGAACAGCAGCCAGCGGTTCATGGCCGCCACGCCGTCGCGGCCGACGGTGACACGGCTGGATTTGAACCAGGCATTGAGCACGCCAAACAAAATAAAAATGTCAAAGAGGCCAAAGACAATCGGAAACAAAATCGGCGCGTGCTTCACAATCATCAACCAGAGGAAACCGTTCCAGACGGCACAAACCAAGGTGAGCATCAGAGCAGAACCCAAATTGCGCGCGGCGGGAAAATAAAATTCGCGGCCGTCGGGGCCGTCGGTGACGGTGATTCGCGAGTTTTCGTCGCGTCGAATTTCCTCGACGGTTTCCTGCAACGCGGCGGTGGGATCGGAATCTCCCACTGTTTTTTCGGCGGTCATCGCGCCGGCGACGCGGAAGACGGGCACCTCGAACCGGGCGGAAAAGCCGGGGCCGGACATTTTAGCCTGGGCTTCGAGACGCCAGTGGATGCCGTCGCCGCTGTCCGGCGTGGCTTCAGGCAGGTCGGCGGGGAGTTTGAAATAAACCGGGATGCCGGAACGGCCGGGTTCGGGTTCGGGCAGGTCGGCTTCAGGCCGGAAGATTTTTTCGTCCTGCCAGAGGATGTTTTCCTGTGTCTGACGTTCCTTGCCGCCGCCAGTGGTGAAGCGGCGCACGCAGGAAAGTTTCAAGTGCAGTCCGTGTTCGAGACGAAGGCGCGTGCCGACGAGAATCTGTCCTTCCAAAGTGCCGCCGAGCGGCGCGGGAATCTGTGCGAGTTCAAAATAGCAATCGCCAAAGCGGCGATGCGCCTGCCACGCGCGAGCGAAAGCGATGAGAAAGCCGAAACCGATCAGGGGAAACAACAGGATGAACAGCGCGGGATAATTATGCCTGGACAATTCCTGCGGCAGCACAGCCACGGTGAACATCATGCCCATGCCGCCGAAGATGACGCCGAACAGCAGGTAAATCCAGCTTTGCGCGGTAGTGTTGGATTTGATTTTGCCGGCGGCCCATTCCGGGCGCACCAGCCAGAGCTGGTCGGCGTAGCGTTGTTTAAGTTCTTCGTTTTGCCGCACTTTTTTGCCGCCCAAAATGGCGGCAGCCATCAGACCGAACCCGATCAGGGAAAAAACCAATCCGAAACCGCACAGGCCAAAACCGTTCTTGGTGTCGCCGGCGGAAAGCTTTTTCACACCTTGGACAAATGTGACAACTCCGAAACCGGCGAACGGCAGACTGAACAGGATCAGGAAAACAGTCGCTCCGACACCGCCGGATTTTTTCGGCGGACCGGGATTGGAGCTGAAACTCAATTCCATTGCCGATTATTTTAGAATGGCCTCGAGGTTGTCGAGGCACAGTTGCGACCACGTTTCCATCTGGTCGCGTTTGGCCTTCAATTCCTCGATGGGCAGAAATTCCACCTGCGTGATGACCTGCTCCCTTTTCTGCACCTGGCCGGGCTGGCAGCGCAAAACGTGGACAACGCCGAAATGCACCGAGCCGACCTCGGTGGAGTCATCATTGATGAGGCCGACGGGAACCGCCTTGAATTCGCCCGACACGGAAAGCTCCTCGCAGACTTCGCGTTTCACCGCATCCTGAAACGCTTCCATGCCAAACGAGCTTAATCCAAAAAGCGTTTCGTCCTCGTTGTTGATGTGACCGCCGATGCCAACTGAACCTTTGGCAACCAGCCGCTGTTCGCCGGCTTTTTTGCCGCGCACATAATGAAGGATATTTTTGCCGTCGGTGATGACGACATACGGAATCACCTGCTTGAAGCTGGGATCGGTCTCAGCCTTGGCCCGCGGCATGAAATGGTTGTTTTTCTTTTCCAGAATCACCGGCAGGCAGCGTTTCACGTCGGCGCTGAAACCTTGAAAAATTCCCAGTTGCTCAAACACCGAACGGGGAAAAACTAAAACATTCTCATCTGAAATCGCCATAATGATTTGAGCATATCGGAGCCTGAATTTGGAAGCCAGAAATTAGCGGCCAAAAAAATTTACCGTCAGCCAGCGGCGGATTCCGGCTCCTGAATTTTGCAGTCGAGATTTTTACGCTTTGAACTTGCCGCCGCGAACCGTATAACAGGGACATGTTGCCTACGCTTTTAGCCAACGGCGGCGTGATGATCTGGTTGATCCTCATCGCCGGAGCCGTCGCCCTCGTCGTGTTCATCGAACGCGTGCTGCACTGCCACCGCGCGCAAATCAACTCCGCCGAGTTCCTCAATGGCGTGCGCAACGTGCTCAAGCGCGACAACGTGGTCGAGGCCATTTCCATCTGCGACGCCACGCCCGGCCCCGTTTCACGCCTCGTCAAGACCGCGATCCTCAACCGCGACAAGGGCCGTGACCGCGTGCGCGAAGCCGTCGAGGAGGCCGGCCTGACTGAAGTGCCGCTGCTCGAAGAACGGTTGAACCTGCTCGCCACCATCGCGCAGATCGCGCCGCTGCTCGGCCTGCTTGGCACGATTGTCGGTTTCATGGAAATTTTCCGGCAGGTGCAGGAGGCAGGCTTGTATGCACACATTGAGCAGCTCGCCCACGGCATCTGGAAGGCGCTCATTTGCGCGGGTGCGGGCATCGCGGTCGCCATCCCGGCGCACGCGGGCTACAATTATCTCGTCAGCCGCATCAACAAAATCGTTCTCGACATGGAGCGCGCCGCCGGCGAAATCGTCAACATCGTCACTGAAAACGGCAACGGCAACGGTCACGGCAAACTCTGATGAAATTTCCCCGCAACACCCGGCTGCTGCGCAATCCGCTCGACGTGGCGCCGTTCGCCGCCGTCCTGTTTCTGCTGGTGATGTTCCTGATGCTCGGCGCACTGCTGCCCACGCCCGGCATTCCGCTGCAACTGCCCGACGCCAGCGATCTGCCCGGCACGGACCAGCCAAGCGTGGCGGTCGCGGTTGACGCCAGCGGCCGGTATTATTTTGCCAATCAAATCATCAGCGATGCGCAGTTGGAATCAAGCCTCGCCGCCACCGTGAAAAATTCCCGCGCACCGCTCACGCTCGTCATCCACGCCGACAAGAACGTGACCTACGACCGGCTTGTGCGCCTGACGCTGCTCGCGCACGACGCCGGCATCCAAAACGCCTTGCTCGCCACGCTGCCGCGCAGCACCACCGCGCCCGACCTGCTGCCATGACCGAGGCCACGGCACATTCACCCGCGCTGGAGCCGGCTGCAACGGGCGAAGGCTGGACGCGCACCCGTTTGTTCACCGTCATCGCACTCGTCACCGTCGTGCAAGTCGCCTTAATTTTTTTATTCGGCGAAAAAAAAGAAGCTGTTCCACGCGCCGTCCGCAATGTCCCCACGTTGAAATTCGCGAACACCGCCGCAGCTCAACTTGATCTGCTCGCGCTGGAAGATCCAACCCTGTTCGCGCTGCCGAACCCGAAAGATTTTGCGGCGGCCAGTTGGATGAAAACCTATGCCAACCCGCCGCAGAGTTTTCGCTGGACGGAACCGCCGCGCTGGCTGCCACTGTCCGCCGACGGCCTGGGCACAGCGTTCAGCCGCCTCATGCCGACCAATTCCCCGACCGACCAAGTGTCCGGCTTCAGGCCGGTGCCGGAATTGACCGCACCGACGATACTGGATGAACCCGCGCCCACGCAAAACTCCACGATGCGAATCCGGGGTGAACTCGCGCAACGGCTGCTGCCTTCCAATATCAGCCTGACGAACTGGCCGTATGCGGACGTGCTCGCGCCGTGCGTCGTGCAGGTGCTCGTGGACACAACGGGCAATGTGGTTTCCACTGTGTTGTTGAAATCGAGCAGCTACAAGGATTCCGACGACAAGGCGCTCGAAGTCTCCCGCTCCTTGCGCTTCGCCCCGGCCACAAACCTTGCGTTTGGCCGGATCATTTTCAACTGGCAGACCGTGCCGCCGGCCGCATCACCCTGATATGTCCGCCTCCTGGCTCATCGTGATTTATGTGGCGGTGCTGCTCGGCGCGTTGAGCGGCTGGGGGATTTATGCCGAGCTGCGCCGGCGGCGGTTCGGCCCGGCGCACCCGGAAGACCGCGTGTTCCGCTGCGCGAAATGCGGCTTCGTCTATACCGACGATGCGGACGTGGACCGCTCACGTTGTTTGCAATGCGGCAAGATGAACGAGCCGATGGTGTTTTAGTTTCCCGTCTTCAATTCCACCACATCGTGCGGCGCGGCTTCGCGCATGCCAGCAGGGCTGACGCGGATGTAACGCGCCTTTTCGCGGAGCTGCTCCAGATTATTCGCACCAAGATAACCCATGCCGCTTTGGATGCCGCCGATGAGCTGCGCGAGCACGCGGTCCACCGAGCCGCAAGCTTCCTTAAGCGCCTCGATGCCTTCGGCGGCGACTTTCTGCGTGGGATTCTTATCGTGGCCATAGCGCGCCGCCGAGCCGGTGCGCATCGCCGCCAGGCTGCCCATCCCGCGATATTGCTTGTAAAGTTTGCCGCTGATTTCCACGACGTCGCCGGGCGCCTCGTTGCAACCGGCAAAAATGCCGCCGCAAATCACCGCCTGTGACAGCGTCAACGCCTTCACGATGTCGCCGGATTTCGTGATGCCGCCGTCGGCGAGGATGGAAACTTTTTTCTTCGCCGCCGCGCGCGAGCAGACGTAAAGCGCCGTCATCTGCGGAATGCCGACTCCGGCAACAATGCGCGTCGTGCAAATTGAACCCGGCCCCTGCCCTACTTTGATCGCATCCGCGCCGCAGTCGGCGAGAAATTCCACGCCCGCCGCGCTGGTGACGTTGCCGGCAATGATGGGCAGTTTCGGAAACGCGTCGCGCAAAACGCGCACCATGTCGCCGACGCCTTTCGTGTGACCGTGAGCGGTGGAAACCGCGACGACGTCCACGCCGCGTTCCACAAGTCCGCCGACATGGCCGAGAATTCGCTGCCGGTCCAGTTCGCCAAACGCGTTGCGCGTGGCCGAGACCGCCGCGCCGCAGACGAGGTGATGGTGCGCGTCGCGCGCCGGCTTGAACTGCGCCTTGCGTTCCTGGGTGATGCGCTCGACGTCGCTCATCGTGATCAGCCCGTGCAGATGATCATCATCGTCCACCACGAGCAGTTTGTGGATGCCGATGTGCTCGGTGAAAAATTTGTCGGCGCGGGCAATCGGGTCGCGGCCCAGTTCCTTTTTCGTGATGGTATGAACCTGCTGGCGCGGCGTGAGTGCCTCGGAAACTTTTTTGGCGGCGTAACGCGGTTTCACCACATGGCCGGACAGAAGACCAACGAGTTTTCCTTTTTCGTCCACCACAGGAAACGTGCTGAACCCGAATTTTTTCTGTTCGATCAACGCCAGCACGTCACCAATAAGCTGGTCGGGCGCAATCTGAATCGGTTCCTGAATCAAACCGTGGACGTGATTTTTCACGCGGCTGACTTCGGAAAGCTGCTGCCGTTCCGACATGTTGTAATGGATGAGGCCGAGGCCGCCGTTGAGCGCCATGGCGATGGCCATGCGCGATTCAGTCACGGTGTCCATGTCGGCGGAAATCACCGGAATGTGCAGATGCAGTCCGTCCGCCAGCGTGGTTTCAAGATGGGTGTCGCGCGGCAGGATTTCCGAATAAAGCGTCGCCAGCGTGATGTCGTCAAACGTCAGGCCGATCTTGGTATTCGCAGGGAAAAACTTGTCCGCCGGTTGGTAGAACGGATCGTCAAATATGGAATTGCGCGTCGCTGCCATGTCGGAACATGCCTGCGGAGCGGCGGCCTTGGCAAGAAAAATTTAATCCGGGTAACCGGTGGGATTTTTCTGATGCCATGCCCACGCGGTCGCCACGATGTCTTCCAGCTTCGGGAATTTCGGCTGCCAGCCCAGTTCGCGGATCGCCTTGTCGGCGGCGGCCACCAGCCGGGGCGGATCGCCGGGACGGCGCGGCTTTTCCACCACGGGGATTTTTTTGCCCGTGACTTTCTCGCACATTGAAATCACCTCGCGCACGGAATAGCCGCCGCCATTGCCCAGATTGAAAAAACCGGTCTTGCCCGGCGCGAGGCCGAGCATGTGCGCCTGCGCCAGATCCCGGATGTGAATATAATCGCGGATACAGGTGCCATCGGGCGTCGGATAATCCGTGCCGAAAATTTCGCACTGTGGCTTCCGGCCCTGCGCGACGAACAGCACGTTCGGAATCAGGTGCGTTTCAATGCGATGATGCTCGCCGAATTTTTCGCTCGCGCCGGCGGCGTTGAAATAGCGGAAGGCGATGAACTCCAGCCCGTAAATTTTCTGATACCAGGTCAGCACTTTCTCAAACATCAGCTTCGCCTCGCCGTAGGGATTGATCGGGCGCTGCGGCAAATCCTCCATCATCGGGATTTTGTCCGGCGGGCCGTAAGTGGCGCAGGTCGAACTGAAGACAAATTTCTTAATGTCGCATTCCACGGCGGCGTCGGCGAGCTTGAGCGCGTTGACGAGATTGTTGTGAAAATATTTTTTCGGATCGGTCATGGACTCGCCCACAAGCGCGCTGGCGGCGAAGTGCAGGATGGCGTCCGCCTTCGCGTCCTTCAGCGACTGTTTCACCAGCGCGGCATCGCGCAGGCAGCCCTCGATGAATTTCGCGCGCGGATCCACCGCTGAGCGATGGCCTTCTGTAAGATTGTCAAACACCGTGACTGTGTGGCCGGCGTTGAGCAGTTCCTCTGTGCAGACCGAACCGATGTAGCCCGCGCCGCCGGTGACAAAAACGTTCATGTGGGTAGTGTAGAAAAATTTCCTGCCGGTGAAAGTTCAAAAACGAGGCAACCCCTGAATGACCGCGCCATTCGCGCCACCGCAGCCGTCAGGCAAATATTCATCACGACATGCCCGGCTCTTAACCAGGACAAAGCGAAGGCTCAAACGTGGCGACCAGTTCGTCGCGAAATTGCCGGGAATAAAACCGGCAACTGCAGGCCTTACCAGCGTTCTGCAAAAAGCCAGATGTTGTGATTCGACGCCGTAAACCTTGAACGGCAAGTTGGCTTTGGCCCAGTTCCAACAGTCGGCCTGCCAGCCCTGTGTCCGGGTCGTCGTTGATTTGATGATGTATCGCATGGTAAAAAACTTCCCCCGCTCTTTCATTAGCCTCCGTCCGATTAACAGTTTGACGCCGGATCCCAGTGGTTCGTTCAACTAATTTCGCACCGGAGAAAACGGCGGGGAGGAAAGCTTTAAGAACGGTCGCCCGGCGGTTGATTCGAATTTCACGAATCAACAAGAATTGAAACGCGCCTCCAGCCGCGTTCATCCATTCCCGGACGGCGGTGTGCCGGAAGCAGAATAGAGTTCCCGGACGGAATCGCGGATTAGGAAGACGATTGTGAACACACCCAGCACCGTGCCCGGCGGGATGTGCAGGCAGTTGAAGCCCGCCACCACCAGCGAAAACGTCCGGCCTTTCCGTGCGCGGAGACAAATTCCGGAAATCAGGTTCAACACGCCCGCCGACACGAACCAGACCGCACCGGCCAGATAAAACCACTTCATGACGGCAAATATCTGCCCTGGCGGCACCGGCATGGGCTGCTTCTGGTTCTGAAAGAATTGGGGATTGGTAAAGATCGCGTGCATCATCGTGTAATGGGCCAGCAGGAGCAAAATCCCCAGCACCGCCAGGCCGGCACCGACGAAATGGAAGATGGCGAGCAGGTTTAGGTGGTCCGCATCAATCTTGCACTGGTCGCGGGGTAATGGCGGGAGTTCATTCATAAAATTTTTGAATTCGTGTTCATTCGCGTCTGGTCGTTTCAATCTTTTCGCAGATACTTTTTGATGAACAACAAATAGCCTAGGAACGGCAGCAAGCACAGCGCCGTGAACCAGCTCAGCCGGTGGCCCGTGAACAGGCCCATCTTCTGGATCTGGTCAATCTGCGCCTGCGGCAGTCCCTGCAGTTGATACAGCTCGCTGATGTCATGGTGTGCATACGTCAGCAGCGCGGACACCGTGAACAAAATCATCGCAATCAGGATGAGCCACCAGCCCCGCGCGTCCAACCGGTATAACCACCACCCCGCCCAGCCCCAGACGGCGGCGATGACCAGACAGACCAGCGCCCCCGGCAGGCCGGAAACGAACATTCCAAAGCACGGCATCACCGCCAGACCGGTCAGCGACATGACCAGCATCATTGGCACGGCGAACCACGTCCACAGGCAGAACCCCAGCACCGGCAGCGGACAGGCGTCGGTCCAGCGCGTCACCGGGTCGCGCGCCACGCAGGTGGCCTTCACATGGCGGCTCTGGTAGAAGAACGTCCACACCGCCGGCACGAGGACAAAAAACACGAAGTAGAAAATCGTCATGCCGATGACCATGCCGGTGACGGCCGCTGGCGGCACTGCCGGCTGGCCGGTCTTGGCATTGGGTGGCAGGTTTGCCATCGCCTGGCTCATGACGAACGGCATGACCGCCGTTATGCCGATGCCGATGATAAGCCAGCTCCAGGAAAAGATGAGCAGCAGCGCCCGCGCCCAGCGTCGCGCTTTGATGGAACCGATGCCCAGCCAGACCAGCGCCACCGCCAGGCCGCTATAGATGCCGATGGCCGGCAGGATGACGGCATGATTTACTGGCGGCGCATCCGGAGCCTTGGCCGCAATCATCTGCCCGAACAACATCAGCGGCACCATCAGTGCGACCAGACCGCCGAGCAGCAATGTCAAAATGCCGAAAATGATCAGTCCGGTGGAGCGGTCTTTGTAATCGGGCAATGGAGCGGCCTCAACGGGTGTCTCAATGGGCGGGACGATTGGATTGGTGTCGCTCATAAGCAGGATCCTTTCGGGTTGATTTTTAGCGCCTGAACGAAGCGCATTGGTTTATTTTCCCATGTGGACTAATTTGAAATCGGCTGGTCGGAAATGAATCTTATAAGCTATCCCCCGCCCTGTCAAGGGTCTTTACCGGCGGTAGCTTTTGTTGCAGCGAAGGAGCCGGTCGCCCGGAAATTTTTACGGGCCGGTTTGCCGGCTGATCCGGACCAATTCCGCCACGACCAGCTCGGCCGCCTGCTGAACCGCCTCGTCGGTCGTGCCGGCCAGATTGGATCCGCCGGAGGACAACCCTTCCACTTCAAAAATCTCAATCTGTTTTCCCGAACTCAAATCCGAAACTGTTGCCTGAACCAGAATGCGCGCCCGGCCAGCCAGCGCCCCGGCCCAGGCCCGCTCGTCGTTGGAAATCGTTTTAATCTCCAAAATTTTGATGGCGACTTTGATTCCGCCGCTGGAACCGGCCGCCGCCGGGTTCCCGTCCACGTCCCCGAACACGCCTCTGCCCCGCAGGCCGGAAATGACCAGGTCATTCAACAGATTGGTTTTGGCCTCCAAGCCGGTGAGCGCGGTGGAAGTTTGGATCAGGGCAAAATCCACCGACACGGGCACGCCGGTCGAGATCGGAGTGGCCTGCCTGATCGCGCCGGAAGACGCGCAACCGGCCAGGGCCAGCAACAGCAACAACATCGCGCCCTGCCTAAAAACAAATTTCACACGTCTCTGATTTGACTCTCAACACCGCCCATTCAAAACTCGGTGGCCGCAGGCAAACATCGTTTTTAGAACCAGCCTTTTTTGTTCGTGATGTAGGTGTTGACGAAATCCTCGTCACTTTTGGTGAGGTAAATAATACCCTCGATAAAACCAATGATTCCGCCGACACCGCAGGTGCAGATGCTGACGACGATTTGAATAATGCCCTCCTTGGTGTAGCCAAGGATGAATTTATGGATTCCCAAGCTCCCCAGCAAAATGCCAAGGATTCCGCACAATACTTTTTTGTCTGCTCCAGGTATTTTTTCGCTCATAGGTTGTTTTAGGTTGAACTAACGTGGCGGGTTTTAATGCTTTTTCACCAGCCAGTCAACGCGATTCAAAACCCGGTTCAAGCGTTGACGAATTGCGGATGCGTTTGCAATCGTTTCCAGTTTTCCGCGCTCAAAGGAGCAACGTGATAGACCGGCTCCGTCATCGGCTCGGCACTGTGCGACCGGCGGGCGCGGTCGAGCCAGCGCTGGTCAAGCGGTTCGGCGATCAGACTCAAATCGTTTGCGGCAATCGTCGTTTCCTCCTTCTCACCGGTGGCGTGGCCGACGCCGACAAAAAATCCGGCCAGCAGCAGGGTCACGCGCAGGATCGTGCTGCGCGAATACGTCGGTAGCGCGCAGGGCCGCTGCGGCTCGAGGTGTTGGAACAAATTTGTGAACAGCGGCAGTGTCCACATCGCCGGATTTTTGGCGGGAGAAAAGGCGTCGAACAAAATCGCGTGCGGCGGTGCTTGCGCACGGCCACCATTTTTTGAATTGAGCCACGCCGGGAAATCGCCGAGGTGAAATTCCCAGTTCACCGATTGCTTACCGTTCTGAAACGTCACGCGATGTTCTCGCAAAAATTGTTCCAGATAATTTTCGTAGCCGCCGAAATAGCCAAGGTCGGTCGTATGTTTCAATGCAAACTGCAACGGTTCCAACGTGTGGTCGAAGCTCACGAGGCGGATCCGGCACGCGAGGTCCCGCGTGGCGCGCAGGACGGTGAGCGCGTTGGCCGCCGCGCCGAGACCGACATCCCAGATCACAAATTCACCGGCATGGTTATGCAGCCGCTCGCGCAGCCGGAGCTGGTTGACGTAAAGCGCCTCCGCCTCGGCGACCGGGCCGACGACCGGATGAAACGTCTCGGCATCCGCAAGCGAGCGCACGGAGCAGATGCCGTTGTTCAGGCGGACGAGCTGATAGCCAGAGTCGGTTTGCACGGTTCAGTTTTGCGCGAATTGGAGGTCGGGAAAAGAAAAACCGGCAACCCGTGCCCGCGGATTGCCGGTCCAACCCAAACCAACTGTCACCAAAATCAGAGCTGCGTCATCGCCTTGTCGAGCGCGGCGTAAAGCTGGTTCATCGTGGCTTCCGTTTCGTCGCCCATGTTCGAGAGGCGGAACGTCGTGCCCTTGATTTTTCCGTAGCCACCGTCAATCAGGAAGCCCTGGTCCTTGACGAGCTTTTGCAGCTTCGCCACGTCCACGGTGCGGCCGCCGGGCCGCGCGCCGTTGCTGACACAGGTGAGCGTGACGGATTCAAATCCTTTTTCGGGGAACAAATTGAAACCATGCTTCGCCGCCCAGTCGCGTGTGAGCTGGTTCGTTTTCTTGTGGCGCGCGTAACGGTTCTCCAAACCTTCGGCGAAGAAATCGTCCAGCTTGGAACTCAAAGCAAAAACGTGGCCGATGCTCGGCGTGCTCGGCGTCATGCTTTGCTCGGCGTTTTTCTGGAACTCGACAAAGTCGAAATAGTAGCCGCGATCCTTGGCGGTCGCGGCTTTCGCGAGCGCGGCGGGCGACGCGGCGAACACCGCGAGACCCGGCGGCAGCGCAAAGGCTTTCTGCGTCCCGGCGAGCAGCACGTCAATGCCGAGTTCGTCAAACTTGATCGGCAGTGCGGTCAGCGAACTGACGGCGTCCACGATGAACATCACGTCGGGATATTTTTTCTTGAGCGCTACGATCTCCGCGACCGGACTCATCACGCCGGTGGAAGTTTCGTTGTGGATGAGCGTGAGCGCGTCGAATTCGCCGGTGGCGAGCTTCTTGTCAACCGCCTCGGCACGAATCGGCGAACCCCAGTCCACCTGCAGCGACTCGGCCTGCTTGCCGCATTTCTTGGAAACGTCAAACCACTTGTCCGAGAACGCGCCGCACATGCAGTTCAGGACTTTTTTCTGGACGAGATTGCGCACGGCACCTTCCATCACGCCCCACGCGGACGAGGTGGACAGATAAACGAGCTGCTTCGTGTAAAACAACTGTTGCAGTTGCGGCTGGATTTTCGCGTAAAGGTCTTTGAAGCCCTGGCCGCGATGACCGATCATCGGCGAGCAAAACGCCTTGAAGGTTTTTTCGCTGACTTCAACCGGTCCCGGAATGTGCAGTTTGACGTGTGCCATAATCTTTGTGAAAGTTTTCACAAACCGGCAGACAATGGCAAGCCGCGTTTTAGAATTTTTACGCGCTCACGTTTAAAACACGATACCCAGCTTGACCCGGACTCAACCGCCTTTTCCAATCATGCAAATCAATGGCTGGCGGCATCGTTTTCGTCTTCACCGGCGCCTTCGTCGGTGATCGAATGCCCGTCGCCCTCGACCATGACCGGCCCGTGTCCATCTTCGGAAGCCATGCGTGGCTTGCCGTGCGCCAGGCCAACGCTGGCGACATACATCAGTGCGAGCGGCTTGGCGGACTCCTTGCCCAGCGCGTTGAGACGATCCTGCATCGCGACCACCTTGTCGGGATGTGCGGCGGCAACATTGTTCGTTTCGTAGGGATCTTCCGCGAGGTTGTAAAGGTCAACGCTCGTGGGAATCAGCGTGCGCCAGATGAGTTTCCAATCGCCCTCGCGCACGGCGCCCCGGAACGGCTCGATGTTATAGACGACTTCCGTGCGCGGTGAAGGCGCGTTAGCACTGATGGTTCCCCAGACATCCAGACCATCCAGCGGCAGGCATTTGGCGGTCGAAGCACCGGCCAGATTGGCAATGGTCGGATACATATCAACGACGTGAATCATCCCGTCCACCGTGCCGGGCTTGATGTGGCCGGGCCAGTTGGCCAGCGCGCAAACGCGGCAGCCGCCTTCAAAGAGCGTGCCCTTGCCGTCGCGATAGGACCCATTGTCGCACGGCAGCTTGGTTTTGGACAAGTCGGCCATCTGGCCGGCGAACATCGCGTTGCGCGTGCCGCCGTTGTCGCTCTGGAAAACAATCAGCGTGTTGTCGCGCAGCCCTTTTTTGTCGAGCGCGGCGACGACTTTACCAATCTCGTCGTCCATGCACGAGACCATGCCGGCGTAAATGCGGCGCGTGGGGTCTTCGATGTTTTTATAACGGTCAATGTAATCCTGCGGCGCTTCATACGGCGTGTGCGGGGCGTTGAACGTGAGGTAGAGATAGAACGGTTTGTCCGCGCTTTGTCCGTTGATGTATTTCACGGCGTCGTTGCCGATGAGCTGGGTCGTGTAGCCTTTTTCATGGACGGGTTTGTTGTCGCGGAACCAGTCGAGCACGCCGGCGTCGCTGTGCGTGTAATAATCCAGCTCGCCGATCATCGCGCCGTATTGGTAATCAAAGCCGCGCTGCTTGGGCCAATACTTCAAGTCCGCGTGGCCGAGATGCCACTTGCCGATGATGGCCGTGCTGTAACCGGCATCCTTGAGGCATTGCGGCAGGAGCCATTCGTTGGTGGCCAGGCCGTAGCCCGCCGGACCGGGGATGACGATCGTCTGCAAGCCGTAGCGGAACGGGTAGCGTCCCGTCATCAGCGCGGCGCGCGTGGGCGTGCACATCGGCTGCGCGTAGAACTGCGAAAACTTCACGCCGTCCTCGGCAAGCTTGTCCAGGTTGGGCGTCTTGATGTCCGCGCAGCCATTGAAGCCGACATCCTTCCAGCCGAGGTCATCGGCGACGATGTAAACGATGTTCGGTTTTGTATCGGCAGCATTGGCTGGTGAACTGGCGACTGGCAGCATCGCGACGCCGGCCAGAATGCTTAAGCTGCTTAATCCGTAATTGAGCATGGTGGGTTTCATTTTCATAACGTCAGGTTAAATGATGATTATAATTAGGACGGAAATTTGCTCTAAAATCTCACCCCGAAGCCGACCGTCAAGTAATAATCGCTCTTTTGCGGGACGACGGCGTCGGCTTGGGCCTGGGGATTCTGGAGATAATCCCAGACGAACGACACGTCCAGATTGAGGTGCCGCTTGACCTCGAACTCCAGCGTGGTCACGGCATGATGGGTGTATTGGCCGGCCTGTTCCTTGGTGAAGATGCTCTGCCACGACTGCTTGAACGTGAGGCGCGAGGTGATGTCGGCCTTGAAATTGGAGCCCAGCACCGCCGCCGGCGTGGTCGCGGTGTCGGACTCGCCCGGCTCAACGTTCTCAAACCGCGTGTATTGAAAAGCGGGACCGGCCGTCGCCGTCCACTCCAGCCCGGTGCGGTCAAAGATGTAGTAACCCACGCTCATGCCGCCGGTGAGGCGATAGGAAATGTTGGCCAGCGAATCCTGATAATATTCCAACTGGACGGGGCGCACAAACCAGTCCTGATTGAACCGGACATCGTAGGACAGGTTCACCCGCTTGTTGTCCGCGCTCTGGACGTTGTTCACCTGGCTGTAATTACCGAGGAAATTAAGCAGCGCCGTGGTGTTGGGCGTCCGCCGCGCCAGTTCCGCGCTCGTGCTCAACGTGGTCTGGCTGTTGTTGCCGGACTGGATGCTCAATCCCAGACTGAAATCGCCCGACCAGTCGCCGATGCCCGTCTTGCCGCCGCTGGGCGTGACGCCGATGAGCAGGTCGCGGTGCAGGCACAGCGGCTCCGGCCCGTCCACCATCACCAGCTCGTTGCTGATCACCACCCGGCCATAGACCGGCTTCTGGTTCTCGAATTGCGTGAACACGCGGTGCGCCGAGTAAACTTTGCTGACATCCTTCAGCTTCAGCGTCTGCTGGTCCAGTTCGTCGCTGTCAAACTCCACCTCCTTGTTCTGGATGTATTTGAGATCGCCTTTGAGCCATTCGCCCGACTTGAGCTGCACCCAGTCGGAACCGTCGTGGCCCACGCCCGGCGGCTTCCACGAAATCATGTTGGTCGGCGCGTTGGTGACGGCCACGGAGACGACCGGCACATTGGTCACGGCCACCGGCGTGGCGCGCTTGAGTTCTTCAACCTTTGACAGGGGAAAAGTCAGCCGCCCGGCGAACTCCGACTCGAACACCACGTTGCTGGTCGTCTCCGCAATCACCGCGCCGACGAACCGCTCGCCATTCGTGCCCACCAGCAGGTCGCCGTGCGCGAGCAACTGCGACATTGCCAGCAGCAGCCCAGCCCATAATTCCGCGCGGATGGCACCGAGTTTCATTGCGCCGGTATGGTAATCAACGGGAGTTTTTCATCCCCGGTATTTTCGGTCATGGTGAACAGAAACATGATGGCCGTGAACGCGCGTTTCGTGCGCCAGTCGCGGTCGTCCACCCAGAACCAATGGTTGTGGTAATGCACGGCGGCAAAGGCGTCCGCCGGGTTTTCCTTGCTGCACTTGATTTGGACGGGTGCGCTGGTCACCACGCTATTGGTAGACGACAGGGACGGCAGCGCGCGGCCGTCCTTCACATCCTGCTCCGGCACGTCCGTGTAGGAGGCGAAGGCGCCCATGATCTGCACCATGGAACGGCTGCCCACCGCCAGTTCATTCGTCGCGCCCAGCACGGGCGAATAAATCAGTTTGAATTGCTGCTGGCCCTCCGGAAACTTGAGCAATTGCCGGATCTCGGAGATCTTGTCCGCAATTTCCGGCGACACATTGTCGCGCCGGAAAAACATCACGGCAGTCTCGCTCTTGTCCTTGTTTTCCTGCACGCGCATCCCGACAGCCCCCGCCGCCTGCACCTCGCGCATCAATTGCAGCACGCGGATAAATTCCGGATCCGCCGCCCGCACGTTGCCGCCGGCGTTGGAGCGGTTGTGCAGGCCGTTCAACGATTCGACCGTCAGGCCCAGCACGAAGTCCGCCGGATAGCCGGACTGGAGCATGAAGAAAATGTTCTTGGGATCAATCGGCGTCATGAGGCCGCGCAAAAACTTCTGCCCGGTCAACGGCGTGTAGGTGATGGTCGGCCGGTCGGTGTAGATGGCCTGGCCGGAGCCGTTAAAGAAATTTCCCTGGATGGCATTTGCGGTCGAAAGCGTGCCGCCGACACCGATGCCGGTTTGCAGCGAGTAACCGGCCACCACGGACGACACGTCCACGAAAACCGGCAGGTCCATGTAACGAATTTTTACAATGTTCAGGAGCGTCTGCTGTTTCCACGAATCGGCGATGGCCGTGCTGTAATCAAACCGGTCTGTCGCGACCGTGTGCGGGCCGATGGAATGGCAGCCGGTGAACAGCGCCGCCGCCGCAAGACCCAGGCAGGCGGAGGCGCCGAGGTGGATGGGAGAAAGTTGTTTGGTCATGGTGAGTTGGATTTATTTTTTCGGTGGCAACTGCCGGGTGGCAACAAAGCGATAAATCAAGGCGGCCAGCAGCACGACGCCCACCAGCAGGATTCCCTTCCAGAAAGCGTAGTCCACGATTTCCTTGCTGCTGGTTTGCGCCTGCTGGACCATCGGGCCGGCCTGCGCCGTGAGCTTCGCGAGGTTGGTCGAGCCGAGTGTCTGGTCGAGCGTGATCAGCAGTTCGGTCAACTGCCGCGCCGTCTTTTCCAGTTGCGCCGCCGTCTGCGTGTAATCTTGGATGCGGAACGGCTCGGCGTTGGCCGGTGGCGGCCCGGCACTGTTGGTTTCGCCGACGCCAAAGCGTTTCATCAGCGCGTCGAAGGTCGTGAGCGTTGTGTTCAGGGAATCGGACATCTGCGTGCCCGACGACATGAGCGACGCGACATCTTTTTCCTGCGCCTGGAGCGCCTTGAGGATTTCCGCGCGCTCGGTGCTGACCTGGTCCGGCAGCTTTTCGGCAACGGCGGCGAAGCGTTCCATCGACGCCGCGATTTGCGTGGAGTTCGAGACCACCTGCTGCACGGCGGGCATTTCCACGGCATTGATGCTCAACAGCTCCGTCTGCCAGCGCAGCAGCGTCGGCATTTTCTGGCTCACGAACAGCGCGCGCTCGGCGAACATTCGCGTCTGGGCGATCTCGCGCACGGCCGGGTCCATGCCGGCGAGCGGATCTGCTGCATCACGAGTCGCACGTTCGCTTCGGAAACCTGGTCAACGAACGCATAATTTTTAGAAGTGCGCGGCTGAACCTCCGCAGGCACGGCGTCAATTGCCGGTTTGATTTTGGTCAGCAGGCCGGTGAGATTGCCGAGCTGGACATCGTCCACCGCGCCCTTGATCGCGCCGCAGTTGGAATGGCCGATGACGGCGATCAGTTTCGCGCCGGAAACCTTGCAGGCAAATTCCATGCTGCCGAGGATGTCGTCGTCCAGCACGTTGCCGGCGACGCGGGCGCTGAAGATGTCGCCGATGCCCTGGTCCAAAACAATTTCAATGGGCTGGCGCGAATCCAGGCAGCTCAAAACCACGGCGAACGGATACTGGCCGCCTGCGGCAGCCTGGACCTGCGCCGGAAAATCGCGATGCAGCGGTGTGCCGGCGACAAAGCGCGCATTGCCCGCTTTCAGTTCCGCCAGCGCCTGCGGCGGGGTCATCGCCGCCTGTGACGCCTTGGTCTGAACCTCTGCCTGTGCGGTGGCTTTGGCCGCGCAAGCCGGCACTGGCGCTAAACAACAGCCCTTGGGACTCTGGCAACCCGCGGCAAGGGTCAGGGTGGCGATCAGGCCGGCAACCCATCCGAAACGATGAAATGATGTTTTCATAAATTTGAGATAAATGGATTAAGATATTTCCGCCTCCCAGATGACAACTTTTCCAATTCCACCGCAAGAAAATTGCATGGCATCGGCCAACGCGTTGACGCCGACATCGCGTTGTTCCAAACCTCGGCATGGCCAGCCAAAACGTCATCGTCGCCCTGACCGTGCATGAAATCCTAAACAAACATATTGCGGACAATCCGGCGTGAACCATGGCAACCCATCCGGCCAAAATCATCCTGCTGGCCGCTTGCCTGGAATTAATTCCGACACCACGTCTGTGTGCCGCCCCGCCCTTCCTGACTCAGCCTGCAGGCCAGCGCGGGTCACAACGTCATCGGAGATACACACGCGTTGTGGTGTTTTGGGTTTTACTGGACTTGGTAATTTCATTCCGGCAATGTTGAAACTTAATTTTTTCAACCGCCGTCTGTCTGACTGATTATTTATGAATAAATTAAAATCGTTCGCCGGCATTTTGCTCGGACTCGGACTGTTGGCCGGTAATGGCCTTGCTCAGGTCGCCACCAGCCCTTACAAGGTGCTCGACACCATCAAGCTCATGGGCAGCGGCGGCATTGATTTTGTCACGGTTGACAACGACGGCCGGCGCGTCTATGTGCCGCGCGGCGGGCAGACGTTTGTTTTTGACCTGGACAGCCACAAATATATCGGAGCCATCACCAACTGCGGCGGTCGCGGCGTGGCCGTTGACACCGCCTCGCATCACGGGTTCAGCAGCGCCGGCAAGATCGCCATGTTCGACACGGAGACGATGCAGAAGATCAAGGACATTGACGTTGGCGGCCGGCCCGACGGCATCATGCTGGAGCCGCTGACGGACCGCATTTATATTTTGAGCCATGAGGAGCCAAACTTCACGGCGATTGATCCCAAGGATGGCTCGGTCACCGGCACATTGCAGGTCGGCGGCGATGTGGAACAGTCCCAAAGCGACGGACAGGGGAAGCTGTATGCGGACATCGAGAACGAAAAGAAAATCGCCATCATAGATGTCAAGACGCTCAAGCTGATCACCAAGTATGACCTCGGTGACGGCGCGGGCGAACCGGCCGGCCTCGGGCTGGACGTGAAGAACCACCTCCTGTTCGCCATGTGCGCAAAGCCGGACGTCTGCGTGGTGGTGAATGCCGATGACGGCAAGGTGCTGGCCACGCTGCCGCTCGGCGGCGGCACGGACGGCGGCGGATTCAACCCCGCCACGATGGAGGCGTGGAGTTCGCAGCGCGACGGCACGCTGACCATCATCAAGGAAAACAGCCCCACGAGCTTTGCGGTGGAACAGACCGTGCAAACCAAGGCGGGCTGCAAAACCTCGGCGCTCGACACTAAGAACAACCAGATTGTCCTGATCTGCACCGAGCGTCTCCCGCAGGCGGCTTCGGCCACGAACGCGCCCGCACCGGCAATCGCGACGGCCACGAATGCCGCCCCTGGTCAGCGGCGTGGCGGCGGACGCGGCGGTCCCGGCAACCTCGATGTGTTGTGGGTCGGAAGATGAATTGAAAGGCAAACCGCTGCGTCAGGATAATCCGGCATGGAACAAGCCAACGAGAAGCTTTTCAGCAAAGTCCCCGAAGTCACTTTGGTTTTTTGGCTGATCAAAATCGCCGCAACCACCCTGGGCGAGACCGGCGGCGACGCGGTTTCGATGTCCATGAACCTCGGCTACCTGTTGAGCACGGGGATTTTCGCCGTTTTCTTCATCGCTTTTGTTTTCGCGCAAATCAAGGCGGAGCGTTTTCATCCCTTTTTATATTGGGCGACCATCATCGCCACCACGACCGTGGGCACCACACTGGCGGATTTTGCGGATCGTTCCCTGGGCATCGGTTATGCGGGCGGGTCGTCGTTGTTGCTGGTGCTGCTGATTGCTTCCCTGACGGTTTGGCATCGGACGCTCGGCTCGGTGTCCATCAACACCGTCAGCTCGCCCAGGGCGGAAATTTTTTACTGGGTCACCATCATGTTCTCGCAAACCCTGGGCACCGCGCTCGGCGATTGGACGGCCGACACCGAGGGCTTCGGCTTTCTCAATTCGATAGCGCTATTCGGTGGTTTGCTGGCGGTGATTGCCGCGCTATATTTTTTTACAAAAATTTCGCACACGGCTTTGTTCTGGGCGGCCTTCATCCTGACCCGGCCATTGGGCGCGGTGCTCGGCGATTTTTTTGACAAGCCGTTGAATCAGGGCGGGCTGGCCCTGAGCCGTTATTCGGCTTCGATGACGCTGGTGGTATTTATGGTCGCCTGCATCCTGATTTTTGAGCAGCGCGCGGCAAAAAAGAAAGCGCATTGAATTGCAGCCGCGCGAACCGGACGCCAAACATCGCCGCCCTGACCGTGCAGAAAATACCCGACGGGCACATCGCGAAGCATCTGGTGCAATTTCACTGCCTGAGGCGGAAGAAGGCGGGGTTGCCGTTAAGACGGTTGGTTGAAGCAAACATCAAGTGATGTTAAACCCGAACCAACTTCTGGAAAAGGAAAGCCGCTGACTTAACATAGAAAAAGTCGCCAGCGAGAAACGGCAGCAGCCAGCGTCAGGGTTTTGGCAAGCTTCATAATTTCGACGCGATACGGCCCCGGGTTGTGCGGTCAATCTTTCGGTTTTGAGGATTCGTGGGGTTGTGACGAATACAGTGCCACCAGCCGGGAAATCAGCACCGCCATGTAAAGCGTGCCGGTCATCGCCTCCATCATCGCCAGCGTCCGCGCCCCGTTGGAGAGCGGCGTGATGTCGCCGTAGCCGACGGTGCTCAGCGTGATGAAGCTAAAATAATAGGCCTCGAATTGCGACAGTGAATGCGGGGTTGTCATGCCGACGGTGAAAGCGAATGCGCCCGGATGGGTGGGATCAACCGGATTCAGAAGCGACACCAGCCGGTAGGCCGACATCCAGATGATGCCCAGCAGCAGGTAGCCGGAGACACCGGCGCACAGCACCTCCGAATTGACCCGGGGGGCGCGGAAGATGAACTGCAGCAATTGAAATTCGAGAAAGCAGATGAAGGCCAGCGCGGTAACGCTCTGGAACGGCAATGGCAGCACATCCGGCCAAAAATGGTGGCCCCAGCGGGTCAAGACCGCCGGCACCACCAGCACCAATGCCAGCACCAGGGTCCGGTGACTGCGGCCCACGGCCAGCACCCCCGCGACCAGCACGAAGGTGAGAAGCGCGGTGTCAATGGCCGGGCCGTATTTGATTTCATCCACGAACGGGGCTGCAAAAAGCATCAGAACCAGCGCGCCCAGAAATTGTGCCACGGAAGAACGGAAATTGCCGATGCGCAGCATGCGGGCGGGTGGCTGGTGTTTAAGTTCAGCCATACGTCACATTCTTTTGCGGGGCGCCACCGGCTGCTGCTTCAGTTCCGCGACGATGTGGTCCACTTGGGGAATGGCGTGCGCGAAGTATTGCTTGAAGCCGCGGCAGAGATAGTTCAACCCCGGTTTGCCGTCCGGAGTGCGGATGATGCGGTTCTTCGGGCATTCGCCCCAGCAATCCGTCAGGAACTCGCACCGCCGGCAATACTGCGGCAGGGTTTCGTTCTTGGCATAGCCAAACTTCACCTGCGTCCGCGAGAACACCTGCGTGTCGAGCGCCTGGTCCTTGAGGTTGCCGACGCGATATTCGGGATACACATAATGGTCGCAGGAATAGACGCTGCCGTCGTGTTCGACCGCCAGGCCTTTGCCGCAAAACTCGCCATAGATGCAAATCTGTGAACCCAGACCCATGTGCTGCGACACCAGTGTTTCAAAATGGTTGACCAGCACCTTGCCGACGTCGTTTTTGTGCCACTCGTCAAAAACCCGGCACAGAAAATATCCCCAATCCTCCGGGTCCACCGACCAGTCGGTGACGATGGAATTCGGATGGCCGGGCCGCGCCTCGGGATCGCCGTCGCGCGGCAGCGCGTCGTTGTTCCATTTGTGCGGCGCGGTTTTCTCGAAGCCCTTGTATTCCACGATCGGGATGAACTGCATGTGGGTGGAACCAACTTCATTCCGCAGAAAACGATAAACATCCAGCGGCTTGCGTCCGTTGAACCGGTTGACGCACGTCAGCGTGTTGAACGGCACGCCATATTTCTTCAGCAGCTTCGCGGCGTGAAACACTTTTTCAAACGTCGGCTTGCGGCCTTTGGTGACGCGATACTTGTCGTGGATTTCGCGCGGACCGTCAATGCTCAAGCCGACGAGAAACCGGTTTTCCTTTAGAAACTCGCACCATTCCTCGTCAATCAGTGTGCCGTTGGTCTGAAGGTCGTTTTCAATCTTCTGAAATGGCTTGGCGTATTTCTTTTCCAGCGCAACCACCTTGCGGAAGAAATCCAGCCCCATCAACGTCGGCTCGCCGCCCTGCCACGAGAACACCACTTCCGTTCCCGTCACGCCGGCGATATATTGCTGGATGAAACGCTCCAGCATTTCGTCCGACATCCGGCCGGTGGCCGGTCCGCCGGGCAGAGTTTCCTTGCTCAAATAAAAACAATAGTCGCAATCCAGGTTGCAGGTGGAACCCGCCGGCTTGGCCATGACGTGAAATCGCCGCTTGGACTGGTTACCCAGCAGCAACGGCGCGTCGTATTTGTCGGTCAGGGCGGTCATAATCGAAAGGCCTCAGGCAACAGCTCAATACCAGCCCGGCTCGCCCAGCGGGCCGAAGGAACCCCAGCCGTTCCATGCGCCCCAATCCATCGCATTGACTTCGGTCACCGTAACGGCGTCCGGCCTTGCCTCATAATCTTCGGCGTTCAATTTTTGCTTCTGACGAAATTGTTTATAGACCAGATATTGCTTGGGTCCGCCGACGTAAGCCTGTTTGTTTGCCAGATCAGGCAGGATGTAATAGGGCTTTCCGCCATAAATGATTGGTGTGACTTTGTCCGGCGGCAACTTCTGGAGCAGGGCCAGTTGATCCGGCTTGGTCGGCGTGATGATTTTGAAGCCGGCACCGATGGCCGCGTTTTCCCGGTCGAGCAGGTCGTTGTTGCTGGCACAGCCCACGGCCAGCACGGCGAGCGCGATGACGGCAAGGAATTTGAGTGTTAGGATCTGTTTCATGGATTTTATTTTGTCGTTTCGCTTCTGGATTTGAAATGAGTCACTCAGCTTCTGCAAGATTTCATTTTGGCGCAACCTCCGCATCTTTCACGCAGCGGAAACCCAGATGATTGCTGCCAGTGTCAACGTCGCCCTTGCCGCGCGTGCCCATCATGTAACGCGTGCAATACTGGTCGGTGCAAAGAAACGACCCGCCGCGCTGCACCCGCTGGGGCTGGTCTTCGCCGGGAGCGTAGCTGGACGACGGCCCCTGCGGATTGCGCACGACGGCACCGGTGAGTTTCAGCGTCGTGTAATAGTCCGGCCGATACCAGTCGCTGACCCATTGCCAGACGTTGCCGGCCATGTCGAACAGGCCGTAGCCGTTCGCCGGAAACTGTCCGACCGGCGCGATGCCCGCAAAGCCGTCCTCGCCGGTGTCATGATAGGGAAACTGGCCTTCGTAAATGTTCGCCATCCACTTGCCGCCGGGTTTCAATTCGTCGCCCCACCAATATGTTTTGCCGGTCAGCCCGCCGCGCGCGGCGAACTCCCATTCTGCCTCCGTCGGCAATCGCTTGCCCGCCCACTTCGCGTAGGCCACCGCGTCGGGATAGGCAATCTGCACCACGGGATAATTGCCTTTGCTCTTGATATCGCTGTCCGGCCCGGTGGGATGCCGCCAGTTCGCGCCATGCACATAGCTCCACCATTGGAAATAATCGTTCAACGGCACGGCGTTGGTCGTGGGCGTGAAGACCGTGGAACCGGCCACCAGATTTTCCGGCGGCGCGGTGGGAAACTGTTCTTTCGTCGGCGCAATCTCCGCAATCGTCTTGTAACCGGTGGCCTTGACGAATTGTTCAAACTTCTCGTTGGTCACGTCGTTCGCATCCATCCAGAAGCCGTCCACATAAACGCGGTGGATGGGCTGCGCGTCGCGCACGGCATTCATCGTGGCCGCGCTGCAAACGCCATCGGACGGCGTCACGCTGCCCATCGAAAATTCGCCGCCGGGAATCCACACCATGCCGGGCGGCGCGTTCTTTGGCGCGGGCGCGGGATTGGGAATCGTGGGTGCAAACCCTGAAGCCGGCGAGACAGCAGCCGTGTCAGCGTCTGCCGCCGGCTGGGCCACGGCCGAAGCCGTCAGCGTCGCGACGACTGCGGCCAGCATCGCGGCGCGGGCGGCGGATGAAATGATGCGCCGGGTTTTGGCGTGCCCGGTTTTGTGTGCGTGAGCGGCGGGAGATTTCAAAATATTTA
>Ga0316230_1000316_pt1 | contig 70887 bp, 64 predicted proteins | sample TBH18025metaG_FD_206004 | JGI IMG/M metagenome (GOLD analysis project Ga0316230, IMG submission 206004) | Freshwater microbial communities from Trout Bog Lake, Wisconsin, USA - TBH18025 | ecosystem: Environmental > Aquatic > Freshwater > Lake > Hypolimnion/Profundal zone | place: USA: Wisconsin... | reverse complement strand
CGGCCAAGCCCAGCGAAACCCTTGCCCCCGGAGCAGAATCAACCTACAACAACAACCAACCCAATGGAGACCTCTCCGAGCTAACTAAAAAACGGCTCCCTTTGGCTCCGCTTTCCGCGCCACCTCTGATGGACCGCTTTCTTGGCTCTGGAAAGAAGATCCGTGCTTGCGGGGATCTGCTCTCCACTTTTTTACCGGGCAGAATTTGAGCGCGAATCCAGCGCACGATGAATATGAGCGGTGGATGGAGGAAGTAAAATGGCCGCCCGGCTTCCTGCGCCCGTTGGTGGTGTTGCAGAGCCGTCTGCGCCGCATGGCTCACGGAGCCTACGGATCATTTCGAGTTGAACCGGAGATATTTACGCCGGAATCTCATGCGGAGCGGGTCGCGACGAGGGCAACGGTCCCTGGCACATGGCCGGATCTCGCCGGGTAATCGCCGGGTAATCGCCGTTTGCCTTCGGGGACGAATTCTGGCATGAGAGTGGGCCGATCCGGTTCGCAGCCCTTCTGAAACATGAAAACAATCCTCCTGACCATCGTGTTCGGTGTGCTGACTCTGGCAGTTGATTGGCATTTCGAGCATGTCATTCTCACCCCGTTCTTTTCTCTTACTTGGCTCATGATCATGGCACGAACCGAGGACTGGAAGCACATGCTGGCTGTATTTGGGGTGCTGGTCGTCTTTGTCGCGTGGAGCCTCATCGGGGAGAACGCGATGACATTTGCCGTGAGGATATGCAGTTTTTTGATCGCCGGCTCTTTGGCGGTGGCATTCAGCCGGGCCCGACAGCGGGCCCAGGATACTCTCTCCTCAACGCACTCCATTATCCGCGCCATTCCCGCGCCGGTCGTGGTTGCGGATATCACCGGGTCAATCGTGACTGCCAGCAATGTGGTCTCGGAGTGGATGCCCGACAATTTCGGGGAGATTGTCGGACATTCATTCGCGGACATCTTTCTGGGACATCTTCCTCCCGGCCGGGCCATGAAAAAATTCCTGGATTGGTTCCACATTGATGGAATGCGCGAGGAGTTGCTCTACCTGCGCTCCCAGTGCGGCTCCCCCATCCCAGCAACTATTATGACCACTGGAGAAGGCAAGAATCGGCTGCTTGTCGCAGCGATTCACGAGCAGAAGAACATTTAACGGACCATGCACATCCTGCAGGTGTTCAATCGCTACATGGAACGAGGAGGCGAAGAGGCTTCCGTCGAACGGGTTTCTGATACCCTTTCCAAGCATCACAGTATTTTCCATTGCTACTTCGACAGCCGGCAAATGGGCATCATTGACGGGTTTCTGGATACAATCGCAGCAGGGCTGCAGATGGCTTGGAATGCCGGGTCTGCGAAGCGCCTTCGTTCGCATGCCGAGGTTGTAAAACCGGATGTGCTCCTTCTTCATAATCTCTTTCCGGTCGGGACCGCATCAATTCTGCATGAAGTGGGGCGACTCAACATCCCCGCCATCTCATACATCCACAATTTTCGGCCATTCTCGGTGAACGGCTACCTGTGGGCAAATGACAGAATCGTCGATGCCGGCCTGCGCAAGAATTTCATCCCGGAGATTCTGGCGGGCTCGTGGCAGGCATCCCGTCTCAAAACAGGCCTGTATGCCACGGTGCTCACGGGGATGCACTGGGCGCACCTCTTCCGGCACATCAAGGCATGGATCGCGATTTCGGAATTCATGCGTGAGAAATTCATCGAGGCCGGAGTTCCGGCGGATCGAATCGCAACTATTTCGCACTCGTGGGATCCCCTGCCATCAGCACCGGAACCGGAGGACGGCGGATATTATCTTTTTCTGGGCCGGTTGATCTCGGCAAAGGGCGTCCGGCTCCTTTTCCAGACATGGCAGATACTCGAACTCAAGCTTGGATCAAAAACCCCGCGCCTCATCATCGCCGGCGAGGGGCCACTGAGGGCGGAGGTGGAGCAAAAATCAGCCCAGTCGAATTTCATCGAATATGCGGGCCTCGTGGACAGCGAGATCAAGGCGGGATTCATCCAGAGATGCCGCGCGATGATCGCTCCCTCTCTTTGGTGGGAACCGTTGGGATTGGTAACCTACGAGGCTTACGACTACTCAAAGCCCATGCTTGCCGCGGCTTCCGGGGGCCTCTCAGAAACCGTCAAACACGGGATCACGGGAATGCTTCATCAGCCAGGCAATGCGGAAGAGCTGGCCGAGCAGATCCTGCTTCTCGAATCGAGCTCCTCGCGGCGACTTGAAATGGGTCGCAAAGGGCGGGAATGGTTGCTGGTGAATACCAATCGAGTGGACTGGATCAAAAAGTTCGATGCGGTTCTTAACCGGGTTACTGAACAGCACGCAAAGAAGGAACGGTCAAATTGAGTTTGAAAAGCGCCTCGAATCACAACCTTCCGGGGAGCATGCCCGTCCCGGGTGGTTTCCGGCTTCCCCGCCGGAAAATCGTGTCGGCGGGCCGCGGACTTCAGCCCGCGCGGCCTTCGTGGTGGTGGAACTGCAGCTCGTAGAGGTTCCGGTAGAGGATCGAACTGTCCAGCAATTCCCGGTGAGTTCCTGTCGCGACAACCCGCCCGAGATCCATGACGACGATGCAGTCGGATTTGAGGATGGTCGAGAGGCGGTGGGCGATGGCGATGACCGTGCGCCCTTCCGCGAGGCGGTCGAGGGCGGCCTGGATCATCCGCTCGGACTCGGAATCGAGCGCGGAGGTCGCCTCGTCGAGGAGGAGGACCGGCGCATTTTTCAGGAGCGCCCGCGCGATGGCGAGCCGCTGCTGCTGGCCGCCGGAGAGGAGGCAGCCCTTGTCGCCGACAATCGTCTCGTAGCCTTCGGGCTGCGCGAGGATGAAGTCGTGGGCATACGCGAGTTTCGAGGCTTCGATGATCTGCTCTTTCGTCGCGTCCAGCCTTCCATACCGGATGTTCTCGTAGATCGTGTCGTGAAAAAGAAATGTCTCCTGGGTCACAGTTCCGATCTGCTCGCGCAGCGAACTTTGGGTGTAGTCGCGGATATCGCGACCGTCCACGAGGATGCGGCCCTTCTGGGGATCGTAGAACCGCAGGAGCAACGAGAGCATCGTGCTCTTCCCGGCACCGCTGGAGCCCACCAGGGCATATTTTTTCCCGGGCTCAATCTCGAAGGAGATGTCCTCGACCGCCGCTTTGTCCACGCCGTAGGAAAAGCTCATGCGGTCGAACCCGATGCGGCCCGTGCAATTCCTGAGCTCGATCGCATCCGGCTTGTCCTGGATGTCGGCCTTGAGCTTCAACAGGTCGAAAATATTGGTGGCCGAAACCATGCATTTCTGCATGAGCATCGGGATTTTGCTGAGCGACTTCACCGGGTTGTAGAGGAGGAAAATCCCTCCGCAAAGTGCCGCAAACTTGATGAAGCTGATCTGGAAATAATAGACATAGATCATCGCCAAGACGACGCCGAGGGCCGAAACCGACTCGATGATCGGCTGAACAATGTCGGTGCTTTGTCGCACCCGCAGGCTGTTGTGGCACTGGAGGTCGCTGGATTTCTTGAACTGCTCGCCCTGGTAATCCTCGCGAGCGAATGACTTGATGACGCGGATTCCCGCAAAGGTTTCCTGGAGGATAACGGACATCTGGCCGGCTTCGTTTTCTTCCACCCGTCCGGCCTGGCGGACTCTTCGGCCAAAGAAGACAATCGGGACAATGCAGATCGGAAAAAGGACGAGCGACGTCAGGCTGAATCTCCAGTCCAGATAGACCAGCACGCACACGCCCGAGATCACGGCCACCGGCTGGGACACGAGGTCCCCCGAGATGGATGTCAGGGCAGTTTGTGCCACGCGGGTGTCGTTCATGACGCGGGAGATGAGCTTGCCGGATTTCGAGCGGTTGAAAAAACCGAGCGACTGGGAGATCAAGTGGGAGAAAAGCTCGGTGCGGATGTCCCGGAGCACACGGAGACTGACCCACGCGAAAGTATAGGAGTTGAGGTAGGAAAAAATCCCCCTCGTCACCATGATGCCGGGGATCATCAGGCTGATCCAGAAAACCTTCTCGATACCCGGTCCCGAGTCCGTTGTTCCGGATTTCAGGAATTGCTTGGGGTTCATGAGGGTTTGGGTTTGGCCTGGGGGGAGGATGGCGTTTCCAGCCTTCGCAATGACCAGCGGGATCAACCCGTTCAAGGCGCCCGCGAGAATCCCGCAAACCATGCCCAAGACGAACTGTTTCTTGTAGGGCTTGAGGTATTGGACGAGGCGGATGTAAGGGGCCCAGAACGCGCGGACAAGTTCGGGAAAAGGCAGTTTTTGTTTGGCCATGGATTTTAAGAAAAAAGCGGAAAGCGGAAAGCGGAAGGCGGAAATGGAGTCATGGCGTGTATCCTAAGTGGAATTGCGAGAGATACCAGCCGGCCAGCTCGCGTCCTCCGAAGAGCCAGAGAGCGGCTCCGAGAGCGAGGTAAGGGCCGAACGGCAGAATGGTCCGCGCTTTGCCTCTGGCAAGAAGAATCCCCGCCACCCCGGCCGCGCAGCCGATGATCGAGGAGGCGAAGACCGTGAAGAGCACCGCCTGCCACCCGAGAAACGCGCCGATGCAGGCAAGGAATTTCACGTCGCCGAACCCCATCGCCTCCCTCGGGATGACGATGGAATCCAGCGCTCCGCCGATCGAACCCAATTTGTCCAGTTCGTGCATCTCGCCCGCGACACTGAGCCTGTCGTAGTGGAAGCGGAGCGGTCCGGCAGGCAGCTCGCGCCCGTCGCACATCACCGGCCCCGCCGGGTTCAGGACGAGCACGTCGCTCTCCCGGCTGAAGATGTCCTCCCACCGGTGGGTTTCCCCGCCCACCACGAGATCCGCGCGGTCGCCGTCGCGGGTCCACCGGAAATCCCGGGCGCTTTCAAAAACGTGCTTTTTCTTTCCGAAAGCGATCTTCCCACCCTCGACCACAAGCCAGAGCAGCCCGGCTCCCAAGGCGGCACCGGCCAGGGAAAGCCCGGCAGAAACCAGGCGGGAACCGGTGCCCATGAGCGCGGGAACGGCCGCGGCGAAGGCGAGGCCGGCGAGCGTGCCTCCCAGCGTGATCTCATCCGGGATGATGAAATGCTCGATGTCGATGAACGTGGCGGCGACCAGCAGCGAAACAAAGACCCAGTAGGCAGGCGCGAGCGGCAGCCCGTATCGCGACCACAGCCCGAGAAAGCAGGCGGCGGTGAGGATTTCCACGAGCACATACCGCGCGGGAATCCTCGACCCGCAGCCCGAGCAGTTCCCCCAGAGCATCGACCAACTGACCACCGGGATATTCTCGAACCAGGGGATCAGCTTGTTGCAGGATGGGCAGAACGACCGCTTCGGATCGCCGAGACCGATGCCCCGCGGCATGCGGTGGATGCACGCGTTCAGGAAGGATCCGATGATCGCGCCCAGAACCGCGGAGAAGGCCGCGAGAACGGCAGTCATTCCTTTTCCAAACCCGGCTCGACCAGCTCGCACACGGCATGGAGCAGGAATTTTTGCGCCTCCTGAATCCTCGCGGTGACCGTCCCCGGCACCAGGATCTCGATGTCCGCAGCCCCTTTTGTGAAGCCCCCGCCTTTGCCGAGAAAGGCGACCGTTTTCAACCCGAGCCGGCGGGCTTCCTCGATGGCGGAGAGAACATTGCGCGACTTCCCGCTCGAGGTGAGCGCGACGAGCACGTCCCCCCGCCTGCCATACGCCCGGACCTGCCTCGAAAAAATTTCCTGGAACGCGTAGTCGTTGCCGATCGCGGTGAGGAGCCCGCCGTCGGCGGTGAGCGCGATGCCCGGGTAGGGCCGCCGGTCGCCCATGAAGCGGCAGGTGAATTCGGTGGCGATGTGCGCGCTGTCCGCGCCGCTGCCTCCGTTTCCGCAGAAGAGAAGTTTCCCGCCGGACTTCAGGCTGGCGAGCACGATCTCCGCGGCGGCGACCACGGCCGGCTCAAGAGAACCCAGAGCCTGGAATGTCTCCATCGCCTCGCGAAGAGAATGGGCGAAGGGGGTTATGGGTTTGTGGGATTTGGGCATAAGCGGGGATCCGTGGAAACGAGGCCTTTGAGGTGCGGCCATTCGGTCATTTCCATCGAAGTGAAAAGGTTCAGATAAACCACCACGGCCGAGGGCGGGTATTTTGCGAGAAGCGCTTCGACGGCTTTGTCGATCTCGGCGGCGGGCGGTTCGGCGGGAAGCGTCTCGATGAGGCCTTTCCCGTCATGGGGGACCTTCAAAAAGTCCAGAAACCCGCGGACCATTTCCCCCTGGGCACCGAGGATCCATGCCTGGAGGACTTCGGCCGCGAGGTCGCCATTCGCGGGTTTGCCGAGGCTTTCCGCCATCCAGGCGTTGCGTTCCGCCTTGGGCTTCCGCTCCACAAAGACCGCGCGCAGTTTCCGCCGGGTGGCCAGCAACCCGGCGCAGGTCTTGTAGGCCGGCCGGTCGTTTTCCTGCAGCCATTCCAATATCCCTGAAGTTCCGGCAGGAGAAAGGCGGGCGAACAATTCGTGAGCAGCCATGAACCAGATAGCATAACAGAAGGGACGCCCGACCCGTCAAGCCCAACGCCGCAGCCCCGTGCGGCAAGGCCATGACGCGAAAGTGACACATCCCATTCCGTTCGCTTCTTCCAAAGGAGTCGGGTCGCCCCCGGCCCGATCAGAAAACCGTTCGCGGTCCCGCCGTATCTTGGGGGACGAGGGCGTCCCCCCTCCATTGGTAACTTTCCTGTCATGCACCCCCGTCCGCGTTGGGTGTGATCAAAAGATGGGGGAGGTTCTTCGGTGGGAGCGCGGGCATCTTGTAGGTTTCAAAGTCATGAGAATTATTCCCAAATGCCGGAGGCAAGGTAGCGGCAGCGCGAGCCCGAAGGGCCGCGCTCGCGCGCTGGCGCCAAGCCAGAGCTACCGGTTTGTGAATAATTCTCATGACCAGCGTTCCGATGGCCGAAGGCCACAAATTTTCACCGGGAAATCTTCCTGCCTGTGCAAGGTTGGGAGAGCCAAGACTCCCCAGGGCTCCGGCAGGAACCCTGGGGAAGCTGCGGGTGAGATCATCAGGCATCTTGAACCGGCGCGAGCCGAGTTCCTGGGCAAGCAGAGATCCCCCGCAGCATCTTGGCTTGATCTCAAACAGTTGACCGAGCCCCAGCAACATAACGTGGCGAGCTCACCTCTACAAGACCGAGAAAAGCCATGAATACAAAAAATGATCCCATCCACTACGTCGCCATCGACGTCTCCAAATCCACCCTGCAAGTTCAGGACGACCGGCGAGCCTTCCCCGTCGGCAACGATCCCAACGGACATCGCAAGCTCCTGGGCTTCCTCAAGACGCGCGCCAATCCACTCGTCGTCTTCGAGGCCTCGGGCGGTTACGAGCGAGCCCTTCTTCAATCTCTGCACAAGGCCGGGATGCCACTGGCGATGGTCAATCCGGCGCGGGTCCGCGACTTCGCCCGCAGCGAGGGCGTCCGGGCCAAGACCGACCCAATCGATGGCAAAATGATCCTGGCCTTCGCCAAGAGCAAGGCCCTGCGCGCGATGGAGGTTCCCTCCGAAGCCTGCACCAAGCTCGCTGCGCTTCTGGACCGTCGCGGCCACCTCGTCGAGCAACTCGCCCGCGAGAAGAACCGGCTCCAGAACAGCGAGCCCTTCATCCACCGTTCCATCAAGAGAATGATCCGGATCTTGGAAAAGGAAATCGCAGCCATCGAAGAAGCCATCGATCAACTCGTCGGCTCCGATCCCGGACTCAAGCCCCGCTCCGAGATCATCGGGTCGGTCAAGGGCGTTGGCAATATTACCGCCTGGACGCTCTTGGCCTACTTGAGCGAGATCCAGGAGATCAACCGCAACCGCTTGGTTGCCTTGGCTGGTATCGCTCCTTTCAACCGCGACAGCGGCAAGTTCTCCGGCAGGCGCTCGATCGTCGGCGGACGCGCCAAAGTCAGAAAATGCCTCTACATGGCCGCCCACACCGCCGCCTCCTGCAACCCGGTCATCGCCGCTTACGTCCAAGGCCTGCGCGACAGGGGCAAACCCTACATATGCGCCATCGTCGCCGCTATGCGAAAGCTGCTTATTCCCATCCAGTCGCTCATGAAAAACGCTCAACTTTCCCCTTGCTGAAAACCACAGTTGCTTGCCCGCTTCCCTGAGCGGGCAAGATGCCCGCGCTCCTGTCTGCCAGCCTGAATGGCGGGGACTTTTCTACCGCACCCGTCGCGGGATTTTTCTTTTCAACCGGCAAGGGTTGCAGTAATTTGCTTCTCCCTTTCCCGCAGCCTTAGCTCAGTTGGTAGAGCATCACCTTGACATGGTGGGGGTCACAGGTTCGAGTCCTGTAGGCTGCATGTTTTCAGATACCCTCTTTTTACTCTGGAAACCCTGTGTTTATCAGGCTTTGCGGGCGACTTGCGTTTTTCTCTGAGTTGATCGAAGTTGAGTCTTTTGGAGAAAAGTTTGTTGCGAAAAAACTGGGGGGCAGGCGACATATTCTTGCAAAAACTTGTTTTCACCCATCCTTGCCGCACTTGATTCGATTCCAGCCAATCACATCGCTGTTTTGCCCCTCCTATCCAGAAAAATGCAAGAATATGCCTGACCCCCAGTTCGACCCTTTTGCTGGGGAGCATACGCGTCCCCTTCGACAAACTCAGGGCCTTGAGCCTGCCGAAACGGCCGCGTGTGCGGGTTGGCGTCCTGCCGACACGATTTTCCGGCGGGACGCCGGAAACCACACGCCGGACGGGCATGCTCCCCGGAAGGATACGGTTCGCACGCGCATTTTCATGCGTTTGCCCTGGGAGTTTTGGGGGATTTTCGGTAAAGAAGTCGGACGCCTCGGCGAGTCGCCCCTACCGCAGGGAGGCCCACTCGGACCGGCGGAGGGCATTCACGGCGGCAAGGAAACCCGGGTCCTTCTGGAGCTGGAGAAACATCATCTTGGCGAGGCGGTGACCGGCTTCAAGGTCGGTGCGGTAATGTTCGCCGGCGAGGATCCGGTCCACGCCCACCTGTTCCCCGGAGGACTCGAGGGCGCGCTGTTTTTCGGGACAGAGCTCGCCGAGGACGAGAGCGAAGAGACGCCCTCTGGTCGTGTGCCCGCTGGGGTAGGAATACCCCGGCTCGTTTTTCACGAGCAATTTGATCTGGTCGGGGTGGGCCTGAAATGGGCGAAGGCGCGCGTAATGGTTTTTCAGGCCGACGATGACGACGTTTGCGGTGGCGGCAAGCTTTTGAAAAAACGCGGCGGTCCCGGGATAGTTTTTCGGCGTGAACCCCGGCCCCAGGATTTCGGAGAAGTAGAAGATGTTGAAGGCATACGACTTCTGGGCCTGCGCGACCTGGGCGGGAGTCATGCTGGCCTGGCGGGCGACGGCGTCGCTCAGGTCGAGGCGGTCCCGGTAGGAAGTGGCCCTTGGCGGGGCCGGAAGGCGCTCGATGAAATACTCGAGAGGCGGCAGCGGCCAGACATCCGGCTGCGGGGTCGGGGAAGGAGTCGCGGCGGTCGCGACAAGGGAAGCGAGAAGCAGGGCCGCGGAAATCGTGAGGAGGCGGGAAGCGGGCATATTATACGGGTTTGGCATGGGGATATTCACGGACCCCTCGGCGAGGCGTCCCTACCGTTTTGAGGTAGGGCGGTTTCGCCGAAACCGCCGTGTTGTTCCCGCAACGTAGCAGCGCCTTTGACTTTTTCCAAACGGGAATCAGGCCGTGCGGCCGCAGCAGGATTTGAATTTTTTGCCGCTGCCGCACGGGCAGGGGTCGTTGCGGCCGACCTTCGGGAGCTCGCGCTTGATGGGGAGTTCGAGTTTCGGGGCGGGCGGGGCGTCGTCGGACATCGCCTGTTCGACTGTGGTGCCGGCGGCCGGGCGCGCGCGTGCGGCGGGGTCGGCGCGGAGGAGGTTCTGCGGGAGGCTGGCGAGAAGCTGCTCGAACGCCTGGAGGTTTGTGGTGCTGCGGAAGAGGTTGTTGAGGATCTCGGCCTTGATGCTGTCCATCAGCTCGATGAACATCCCGTAGGCGTCGTTCTTGTATTCGACGAGAGGGTCCTTCTGCCCGAAGGCGCGGAGATAGACCGCCTCGCGGAGCCCGTCCATCGCGTAAAGGTGCTCCTGCCAGAGCCGGTCCACCGCGTTGAGAATGATGTAGCGTTCGAGCCCGCGCAGGGCGTCCGGGTTTTCCAGGGTGGCCTTGCGGTCGTAGGCATCGCGGATCGTCTGCATGAGGAACTGGCCGTTCTCCTCGACCGAGCGCGTGTCCAGAGCCGCTTTCTCGCGGCTGAGGCCGAGCGGGAATGTCGAGTTGATCCACTGGAGGAGGCCTGCGGCGTCCGGCTCCTCGCCCTCGACGGTTTCCAGATACTCCGCCACTTTCTTGGGGACCACCTCGGTGATGACTTCGTGGATGAGGCCGCGGGTGTTCTCGGAATCCATGACCTCGTTGCGGTAGCCGTAGATGACCTCGCGCTGCTGGTTCATCACGTCGTCGAATTCGAGCGTGCGGCGTCGCATCTGGTAGTTCCGCTGCTCGACGCGTTTCTGGGCGGTCTCGACGCTCTTGTTCAACCACGGGTGTTCGAGTTCCTCGCCCTCCTTGAGGCCGAACGTCTCCATGATTTTGGTCATGCGGTCGCTGGCGCCGAAATTCCGCATGAGGTCATCCTCGAAGCTCACGTAGAACCGCGAGCGGCCGGGATCGCCCTGGCGGGCGCAGCGCCCGCGGAGCTGCCGGTCGATGCGGCGCGACTCGTGGCGCTCGGTTCCGATCACGTAAAGGCCTCCGAGCGCGCTGACGCCCTCGCCGAGCTTGATGTCGGTGCCGCGGCCGGCCATGTTCGTGGAGATCGTCACCGCCCCGCGGAGCCCGGCGCGCGCGACGATCTCGGCCTCCTGCATGTGGTATTTCGCGTTCAGGACGGTGTGCGGGATTTTCTGGAGCTTGAGCATCCGGCTGAGCAACTCGCTCGACTCGACGCTCGCGGTGCCGACGAGCACCGGCTGGCCGCGCCCGTGGGATTCGCGGATCGCCTCGATGGCGGCGTGGTATTTTTCGCGGCGGGTTTTGAAAATCCGGTCGTTTTCGTCGGTGCGGGCGACTTTCTGGTTCGTGGGGATGACGTTGACGTCGAGCTGGTAGATGTCGTGGAACTCGTTGACCTCGGTCTCGGCGGTGCCGGTCATGCCGGCGAGTTTTTCGTAGAGCCGGAAGTAGTTCTGGATCGTGATCGTGGCGAGGGTCTGGGTCTCGCGGTCGATCTGGACCCCTTCCTTCGCCTCGACCGCCTGATGCAGGCCGTCGCTCCAGCGGCGTCCCGGCATTTTGCGGCCGGTGAACGTGTCCACGATCATCACCTTGTTTTCCTCGACCACATACTCGACATCTTTTTCGTAGAGGCAATAGGCCTTGAGGAGCTGGGCGATATTGTGGATGCGTTCCGCCTGGGCGTCGCAATGTTGCTGGCGGGCCGCCTTGGCGTGGGCCTTGCCCGCCGCATCGAGGGCCGGGTCGTTTTCGATGTCGGCGAACTCGGTGAGGAGGTCGGGGAGCACGAAGGCGTTCGGGTCGTCCGGGTTGAGGTAGCTGCGGCCCATCTCGGTGAGGTCGGCGTCGTGCTGGCGTTCCTCGATGGTGAAAAACAGCTCCTCCTTGAGCTCGACGAGCGCCGCCTTGCCGTCGGTGTCCTTGTAGAATTCGAGTTCTGCCTTGTCGGTGACCTTGCGCATCTCCGGATCCTCCATCATGCGGAGGAGGGCCTTGTTGCGGGGCTGGCCGAGTTTCAGCTTGAAGAGCGTGCGGCCGGCTTCCTCGGGCCTGCCCGCCTCGATCTGCTCCTTGGCCTCGCTGGCGAGCCGGTTGCAGAGCATCGTCTGCTTGCGGACGAGCTGCTCGATGAGCGGCTTGAACCGGTCGTATTGGTGGGTGGAGACGGTCGCGGGTCCGCTGATGATGAGCGGGGTCCTGGCCTCGTCGATGAGGATCGAGTCCACTTCGTCCACAATCGCAAAAAAGTGCCCGCGCTGGACCTGCTGTTCCCGGCTGGTGGCCATGCCGTTGTCGCGGAGGTAGTCGAAACCGAACTCGCTGTTCGTCCCGTAGGTGATGTCGCACTGGTATTGGGCGCGGCGGTATTCCGGCGTCTGGTCGTTCTGGATCACCCCCACCGTGAGCCCGAGAAACGAGTAGAGCTGGCCCATCCACTCGGCGTCGCGCTTGGCGAGGTAGTCGTTCACGGTCACCACGTGAACCCCTCGCCCGCTGAGCGCATTGAGATAGACCGCGAGAGTGGCCACGAGGGTCTTGCCTTCGCCCGTCGCCATTTCCGCGATCCGGCCCCGGTGCAAAATCATGCCGCCGATGAGCTGGACATCGAAGTGGATCATGTTCCACGCGAGCGGCTGGTCGCAGACGGTGATCCCGCGGCCGACCATGCGCCGCGCCGCATTTTTCACCACCGCGAATGCCTCGGGAAGAAGCGCGTCCAGCTCGGCGGCCAGGACCTCGGCGTCCTCGATTTTCGAGAGGCGGTCCTTCCATTCCATGGTCTTGGCGCGGAGGGCTTCGTCGCACAGGGACTGGAGCCCGGCCTCGGCCTCATTGATGCTGCGGACAAGCGGGGTCAGCCGGCGGATTTCCCGCTGGTTCTTCGAGCCGATGATTTTCTTGAGGATCCAGTTGAACATGATGAACGGACGAACTGTGCATCAAAGGCGGATTCCTGAGAAAGTAAAATGGGAAAATTTCTCGCCCGCCGGAAATGCGGGCAGAAAATGGGGCTCGTTTTTCCGGGAAACCCGGCATACCATCGCCTTCTCTTATGAAACCCCTTGTTTCGTATTTCACCGCTGGGCTGGCTCTCGGAGCCGCCTTCTTTTTGACGGGCTGCGGATCCTACAACCGGCTGGTCGCCTCGAAGCAGGCGGTAGACCGGAGCTGGGCCGACGTGGAGAATGTTTACCAGCGGCGGGCCGACCTGATCCCCAATCTCGTGAAGACTGTCGAGGGCGCGGCTAACTTTGAAAAAAGCACGCTCACGGATGTCATCAAAGCCCGGCAGCAGGTGACCACCGTCAAGCTGGATCCCGGCGCCGCGCCGACCGATCCGGCGGCGCTCGCCAACTTCCAGAAGTCGCAGGATGCGCTCAGCGGGGCGCTTTCCCGTTTGCTCGTGACGATCGAGCGGTATCCGGATCTCAAGGCCAACGCGAATTTCCAAGAACTGCAGGCGCAATTGGAAGGGACGGAGAACCGGATCGCCGTCGAGCGGCGCAAGTTCAATGAGGCCGTGCAGGGCTACAACACGATGATCCAGCAGGTTCCGGGCATTCTTTACGCGAAGGCTCTCGGCTTTCTGCCTCACCCGTATTTCGCGGCCAAAACCGGAGCCGAGACGGCTCCCGATGTGAATTTCCACTTCGGAGGTTCGCCCGCCCCGACACCGTGAGCAGGGCGACCCCGGATGTGCGGGCACTCTCCCGCGGGCGCAGGCGTCGCGCGACCGCCCGGTTGATTTGCGCGGGACTCTTCGTTCTCTGCCTGCTCGCTTCCGCGTCGGGCGCGCTGCCGCCGAAGCCGGAGCATTATGTCGAAGACAAAGCCGGGATACTGAGCCCGGCGGCCAAGGCGGCACTGAATTCCAGGCTCGAGCAATTCGAGCGCGACTCGTCGGACCAGGTGCTCGTGGCGACATTTCCCGATGTCCCGGCGGATTATCAGATGGAGGATTTCACGCAGCGGACCGCCGAGGCCTGGGGCGTCGGACAGAAAAAAAACGACAACGGGGTCGTTCTCTTTTTCTTTCCCGGATCCCATAAAATCCGGATCGAAGTCGGCTACGGCCTCGAGGGCGCGATCCCCGATGCGGTCGCGAAACGGATCATCCAGAACGAAATCGTCCCGGCATTCCGTGCGGGGGATTTCGACGGGGGTGTGACGCGCGGGGTGGCTGCGATCCTGGCCGCCGCCAAGGGAGAATACCAAGGCACCGGGCGAACGGGCGCGGAGGAGCCGAGCGGAATCCCGCTGATCCTCATTGTCCTATTCCTCTCGATTTTCATCATCATCGTTTCGAGCATGGTCTTTAATCGCGGTGCCTGCTACGGGGCAACCGGACGGCGCAGTTCCTGGTTTTCGGATTCTTACAGCGGCGGGTCCGGCGGTGGGGGAGGATTCAGCGGAGGTGGCGGAGGCGGGTTCAGCGGAGGCGGCGGAAGCTTCGGGGGCGGTGGAGCCAGCGGAGGGTGGTGATATGAAAACGCGTCATTTTCTCAAAGCGCTCGACGAGGAGCGGATCGTGGAGGCGATCCGGGCGGCCGAGAACCGGACGTCCGGAGAGATCCGCGTGTTTGTCTCCTCGCGCAAACGGCCCGGGCATCCGGTCCTCGAACGTGCCGCCCGGCAATTTGAAAAGCTGGGGATGGCGAAGACGCGCGAGCGCAACGGGGTGCTGCTCTACTTCGTTCCGGAAAACCGGGAGTTCGCGATCATCGGAGACAAAGGGGTCCACGAAAAATGCGGCGACGTCCTCTGGTCCGATGTGGCGGCCGACCTGCGCCGGGGGATGGCCACCGGGGATTTCACCGCATCGATTCTCGGAGCGGTATCCGCCGTGGGTGAGGCCCTCGCCCGCCACTTCCCCCGCCGGCCGGACGACATCGACGAATTGTCAGATGCCGTCGGGCAGGACTGAGAGACGTTCAGAACACGACGCTCATCTGGGCGCCGAGGACGAGGGCGTTCGGGATATTGCCGGTGCCGCCCGGGTTGATGACCCACTGGAGGTCGGGCTGGACGTAGGCGAATTTCGTGAAGTTAATCCGGTATCCCCATTCGAGGACCATTTCATACTGGGGGTAGCCGTTGCCGGAGGCCGCGACCGTGCGGGCGTAGTTGTTGCTGAATTTCCCGTAGACGAGGCCGAAGATCGTGTAATCCTGCTCGCGCGTGGGGATGAGGCCTTTATAGACGACGCCGGCGTTCGCCTGGAACGGGAGCTTGGCGATGTTTTGCTGGGGGGAGAGCACGAACGATGACCAGAGCGTCAGCCCCTGGTCGCTGCCCGGAGATTTCTGCCAGACCATCTGGTCCGCGTGCCAGTAGAACCCGTAGGAATTGGTCGCGGTGGCGCTCGTGCCGAACTGCGCGAAATTCCACGGCGAGTAATACGCGCCGAACCAGTAGTGGCCGGGCAGGCCTTTCATCTCGGTGTCCGGCGAGACCGCCTTGAACGTCTTGCCCTCGGAGCGGGCCTTCGTTTCCGCGACGGATTTTCCGTCAGGCGCAGCGGCCTTCTCGACCGGGCGCTTGAAAAATTCCGGCGTCCACCCGAACTGGCTGACCATGAGGACGCCGTCGTTCGGTTGGATGCTCCAGTCCAGACCATGATAGCTGGAGCGGCCGAAGACGCGGTTGGAAACCTGATAGACGCCGAACATCGCGTTGCATTCCGGCGTCGGGTCCACGCGCAGGCGGGCGGCCCAGACCGCCCACGGATAGGCGGAAAAGCAGGTGTTGACCGGCAGCGCCTGCGGGTTGCCGTCGATGCCGTTGTTCATGTAGAGCCAGTAGATCGGGGAGGACGCGAAATCGTCGCCGGCTGCAAACCGCCCGGCCTTGATGCTGATTTTGTCGTCGAGGAGCTTCTGCTCGAACAGCAGCGCGTAGAACATCACGGTCTGCCCGCCATAGACCTGCTGGACGGTGAACTGGTTGCCGATGTTGTTTTGCGAAAGGCTGGAGCCGGCGCGGTTGAGCCCGCTCACGGTCACCGACAGGCCTTTCCAACCGATCAGCTTTTCAAAATTCAACTCGAGCCCGAAGCTGACGTTGTCGGTGTAGGTGAACCCGGCGCTCGTTCCGCCGACGGGATTTCCGGCGATGTTGTTCGTGTAGCTCGCGGAGATCTCCACGCCGCTGTCATCGAGGTAATTCCGGATCCCCCACCAGTCGCCGGAGAGCGTCGGCCCGTTCCACCAATCGCGGGAGCCGATGTAGTTTGAGGGCGTCGGGTTGTAGTAGGTCCAGAACCGGGAATGGCCTTCTATCTTGTGCGATGCCAGCTCGGTGGTGCTTGTCTGTGCATGCAGCGATGAGACGGCTGCCGCAACGGCGAGGAAACAGAGGATTTTTTTCATAGGGAGAGAAGGTCGGATCGTAAGCAGAAATCTCCGGTTCTGGCAACTGCCCTCGCTCGGAAGTTTTCAGTGATTCAGTTTTCAGTGCTCAGCAAAGAAGCACCATTTGGCTTTGTGCGCGTGCAGAGCCAGACGATCAAAGCGACGATGACCGCGGCCAGGCCCATCCCTCCCACGATCAGTCCGCCAAATGTGGAAAGCAGGGCGGTGGAAATGCCCCGGGCTAGGTCCTCGGGTTTTGCCACGCCCGATGCTCCCAGCGTGCCGAAGCTGCCCATCATTCCGATGACCGTGCCGAGCAAGCCCAACGCCGGGCCAGCGACGGCAATCGCTCCGCCGGTTATCATCGTCCATTTGATCGCGGGTTTCATGGTCGAAAACATACCGTGGCATAGGCATCATGCCCATGTCTTTCTGGATTTTTCGCATTGGGCAAGATGCTCGGGCACGGGGTAAGACCGTTGGGAGAATCTGCATTGACAAGTATTAATTGCACACATATTCTGTGTGCATGGCAAACATTACGCTTTCCATAGACGAAGACCTGCTGAATCGGAGCCGGTCGTATGCGCGGGCGCGTGGAACAAGTCTTAATGCGCTGGTTCGCAGTCTTTTGAGCAACGCTGCTTCCGCCCCTGACGCTTCGGTCGATTTTCTGATTGAGCGACTGAAGAAGAGTTCAGGCGACTCGAAGGGTGTCAAATTTTCTCGCGAAGAGCTTCACCGCTACTGAGCCATGGCCCGGAGAAGTTTTCTCGATACGAACGTCCTGATCTACTCCGTGGACAGCGCCGATTCCGCCAAGCAAACGGCCGCTCTTGAAGTCATAGAACGGCATGCAAGGGGAAAAACGGGAGTCATCTCGACGCAAGTGCTCCAGGAGTTCTACTCGGCCGCCACACGGAAACTCGAAATCGAACCGCTCGAAGCCCGGCGGATCGTCCGGGATTTGCGGATCTTCGACATTGTTCAGGTCACGCCTGAAATCATCGAAGATGGCATCGACTGCTCGATCCTCAACACCATTTCATTCTGGGATGGGCTGATCGTTGCCAGCGCCTCCACGGCCAAGTGCTCGGAAATCCTTTCGGAAGATCTCGCCGACGGGCAAACGATCCAGGGGGTCAGCGTCAGGAACCCCTTTCGCTGAGACAGTTTTCAGTGATTCAGTTTTCAGTGCTCAGCAAATCCATCCTGCCTCAGCAACATCTGCGCCCATGCTGTCCTGAATCACTGAAAACTTTTCTCACACCCAGCCCAGCCAGCCGATGAAGCCGGCGGTGGCGACGATGAAGAGGGGGTTGATTTTGGTGGTGGAAAAGATGGCGGTGCAGACGCCGGTGAGGAGGAACGCGCGCCAGTCGTGGTCGGCGGCTTTGCTCATGACCCACGCGCTCGCCATGATGAGGCCGACGGTGAGCGGGGCGAACCCCTTCTCGATCGCCTTGCGGACCGGGGAGTTTTTCGCGTGCTCCCAGACCCGGCTGACGAGGTAAACGAGGAGCCCGGCGGGAATCATCATGGCGATGGTCGCGAGGATTGCCCCGAGGACGCCGCCGGCTTTGTAGCCGATCATGGTGACGATCAAAATGCTCGGTCCGGGAGCGGCCTGGGAGATGGCGAAGACGTCCGCGAATTGTTTGTCCGTGAGCCAACCGTAGCAGTCCACGGCCTTGTGGTGCATTTCCGGAAGGACCGTGTTGCCTCCGCCGATCGAAAGGATCGAGAGCGAGCTGAACAGCAGCAGGATCTGGACGAGCGTCTTGGCGTTCATGGCTTTTTCTCCTTCGGCCATCCCCAGAGGACGGCCAGCGGGGCCAGCAGGGACAGGCAGGCGAGCAGCGGCCAGCGGGCGATCCCGTTCATCAGGAAGACCGCCAGAAACAGGAGCACCGGGATCAGGCCGACCAAACATTTGCGGCCGGTTTTGACAACCATCGAGAGCGTCAGCGCCACAGCCGCGGCTGCCGCGCCTTTGAGGATCCCCTTCACCGCGGGCACCTCGTGGAACTGGAAGTAGAAAAACGAGAGAGCCAGGACGATCAGGACCGGGATGAGCGTGAGCCCGAAGACCGCCGCGAGCGCGCCCGGGATCCCCCGGAATTTCACCCCGACAAAGACGGCGAGGTTGACCTGGTTGGCGCCGGGAAGGATCCGGCACATCGTCACCGCGCTGAGGAACTCCTCGTCTTCCATCCAGTTCTTTTCGACGACGATGACCTCGCGCGACCACGCGGAGAGACCGCCGCCGAACGAGGCCAGCGCGATGTGGTTGAACGTCAGAGCGAGTTCGACAAGCGTGGGCTTCTCACTCATGGGTCAGCTCGTGGTCGTGAGGGAAGTCCTCCTCGTGATGGAGCGAGGGATCGAGCGGGTCGGGGGCGTCGTAACGGTGGGAGGACGCCCAATCGTTCTCGAAAACCGCGAGCAGCCGCGCCACGACTCCCGGATCGGTGATTTTCGTGCCGAGCTCGCGGCGGAGATCGAACGCCGAGCGGTCGATGTTCATCGAGCCGATGATCGCGTGGGCCTTGTCGGCGATCAGCAGCTTCGCGTGCAGGCGGAGGTTTTTCTGCTTGTGGACCTTGACCCCGGACCGGTGCATGACGCGCAGCGAGGAAAACGTGTCGAGGATGTCCCAGTCGCTGATCCCGTGCTTGCCCCCGCAAAGCACCCGGACATCGACCCCGCGGTGGGCGGCGTCCCCGATCCGGTCGAGGATCGTGGCATCGACGAATTTCGGGTGCTGGACCTCGAGCGTCCGCTCCGCCGAATCGATGAACCGCGACATCGCCTCGCGGGAGTTGTTGTTGCTCCAGAGCAGCCCGGATTCCGGCGAAGGATGCCAGTCGCCGCGCTGCTCCCAGTCCGCCTCGAACCCCTCCGCGACCTGCGCGACCTTTTCGGGATCCTGCACGATCACCCCGTAATCGCGCGTCAGCGTGAAATACTTTTCGCACAGGTTGAACGTGGCGATGAGCGCGGCCTTCCCGTCCACCACGATCGACTTCTCGTGCGTCACGTAAAATTTCGGGCTCGCCCACTTGATGTCCACGCCCGCCTTCTTGAAAAACTCGAACGTCTCGTCGTTTGCGCGGTCGCCGCCGGAACGTTTCGGGTTGAGCATCACCCGGACCGCGACCCCTGCCTCCTTGCGCTCGACCACAGCCTTCATCAGCTCCGGCTGGCTGAACGTGAACTGCTTGATGAGAAGCGTCTCGCGTGCCAGCCGGATGAAATCGAGCACGGGAGCCACCCCGTCGTCGGGTTGGACAATCAAATGGGAAACAGGGACGAACATACGCGGGGTTTTACCATTCGCACCCCCCGTCACGCAAGTGCGGCGGAGGCCGGCATTGATCTTGACCGAAAACATTGAAAGAATCCCCCCGACGATGAACAATCTCCGCCAGAGCGCATCCGCCAATAGAAAACCCGGCTTTGAAATGAACATCCCCGCCACACATGCCCGGGACAGGATCTCCCTGGACGAGGCCACGCCGGTCCTCCTCGATTATTCCTGGCCGCCCGGAATCCCGCACGCGAAGACCGAGGTGCGGATCGCCTGGAGTGCCGGGGAACTTCTGGTCCGCGGCGACATGGAGGATGAGGAGGTCACGACCCGCGCGACAGCGGATTCCCAGCATTTCTGGGAACTGGGAGATGTCTTTGAAATTTTCCTCGAAGCCCAAGACGCCGGTTTTTACACGGAAATGCACGTGGCTCCCGGCAACCACCGCCTGCACCTCCACATCGGGCACGACGACTGCAAAGCCATGAAAATTCATGCCCTCACTCCCTCCGACCTGGCGATCCGCCCCCCGGGCTTCGCCAGCCGGTCGGCAGCCACCTCCACGGGCTGGACCGCAGAGGCCCGCATCCCCGCCCGCCTCGTCGATCCCAAAGGCCTGATCACAAAATCCTCGCAATGGCGCGCGTCCTTTTGCAGATACGACGCCTGGTCGGATGGCCGCCCGCCCGTGCTTTCTTCCACATCTCCACACAAGGAGCTGAACTTCCACCGCCGCCACGAATGGAGGCCGATATGCTTTTGAGCGAAGACCAGTTCGACCTGCTGAAAGGCGACCTCGATTACATCCTGGCACGGACGCAGTGCAATTCGATCCAGCTCACGAAAGGGCAGGTCTCCAACGCGGTCGAGCGGGACCCGGATGTCCTGCTCGATCTGGTGGAAGGGATGCCGGCTTCGGAGGCACGCTGGCTCAGCGTCCCGCCGGACGTTCTGCGCCCGCTCATCAGCCGGCGCGCCCGGGGAAGTTCCGGCCACTCGTCCGCCGAGGCGGTCGGGGTTTTGATCCCCGTTTGAAAAGCCCGCCGGGACCTGCGCGGAAAAATTAATTTGCAGCCCAAGCTCTCTCTCCCAATGCTCAATACGCGGGACCCCAATTCCGACGTGACACAATCATCAGGTCCGCTCATATCCAATCTGTCAATTATCTTTGATTTCGAATCCCTGAGTGTTCGACCCTGACATGAAAATCCATCATCCAGCCCTGTTCTTTCTTTTGACATTCACCTGCTTGGCTGAGCCCGGTGATCCGATTGTGCTTTTGCAGCCGGACCAAACCATTGGCGAAAGATTGAAGGGCGATGCAACGGACTTGGCTCATTTCATCACCTCAAGCATGGAGGTCTTTGAGAACGTGGTGCCGATTGCGGACACGCGGCGACAGGCATGCTTTGTTGTAGCCTTCGGTCCTGCCTATTACTCCAAAGGATGGATTTTAGGCGATCACATAACGGAACGCCAGAAGGAAGAGTTTAATACGAAGCTTCGGGAGCTAAAACCTCCAGAATTGAAGGCAGGTGTTGTTGCATTTGAAGTGATCGGAAAAAACTCGGAGGCCGCAAAAAATGTAAGTGAAAATGGAATTGCACCACCTACGCCCCCTGAATGGAGGGAAGCAGTTCAGAAGGAGGGAGGAACCCCGATGGACATCGATAAAGTCTTGGAGAACCTACTAATCAAAAGGAAGGGGGGCGCAAATCATGAATAAAATCATCATTTCTATTTTGCTTGTCGTGTGTTCAGCCCCGGCGAGCGATGACAAAAAGCCAGTTATTTACAATCATGCAGCGAAAGAGACCACTGACATTGATCGACAGGTTGCTGGACTGTTCGCGCCGAAGTTCACAATTGTGGACATTCATGACGACACGAGCTACTTGCCTGCCAAGCCCACTGAGGCCCCCGTTACCACCTGGTTGAAAGTGCCTTTATTATATGGGAACAGCTCGGCAACGCTCGCCTCCTGCTGCGCTTTGTTGCCATAAACCACTTGAACCGTAAAAGCCGATTTGTAGAGCATTTCAACCGATGCTCCTGCCCCGTTGGCTCTGCACCAGGTATCGACATATCCGCCCGGAACGATCAGCGGGTTGACCACCCTCGTGGGGCAGGTGGAGTTGGCCGGGCTTTCCAGCATCCCATCCGTATTCACGGTCAGCCCATAGCTCCCCAGAACGATTGAGGTCGCTTTGCCGTTGATGCTGCGTATGAGCGGATTGTCGCTCGTGTTTGTCAGGATGAAGATGCATTCGTCGACCAGGAAGGCATCATCCAGATTGCCGCCCACCCCGTTCCCGGTGACAAATTTCAGGAACTGTTCGTCGGTAAAGCATTTGCTCTTGACGAGCCCTAACCCCCTGGCGATCTCATCCGCTTTTTCCTGCCCCAACGGTTGATTGAGGCTATAATTATTGGCGACCTTGGTGGGGGCGTATTTTTCATAGATTTTCGCTCCAGCCGCGGCGCCGGTGAAACCTTGGCCGTAGAGAGGAAGGCTCAATGCCGCTTGGATCGCGAGGCCGCTCAGAATAACTTTGCCCAAAAAGGAATTCATCGGGTTTCTCCGAAAAAAATCATGCAGACACAATACGGAACGCACTTCACTTGGTGTTTTCATGGGATTGGTGTCCGGGAAATCTTGGCGAGCCGTCGCGAGATAGCAAGAAATTCTTGATCTAGGTCAAGGATATTTTTAATGGTCCCCCAGGGACCGAGCCCCCTTGACGAAAACCGCCTGCGGATTTCCGCGCACTCCGGGTTGACAGAAGGGCCGGAGAAAGGCTTGCTGGCGGGATGAATGACGATGTGCGAGCCAGGCTGGATGCCCTCGAACGCCGTCAGTCGCTGCTCCGGCAGGAACTGACCGGGCTGGACGAGACGCTGGCCGACTTGAAGCGGAGCCTTCAGAACGCGACTCCGCCCGAGCTGCCGCAGGAGCCCGCGCTGCCGCCAGTTCCTCCGCCAGTTCCTCCGCCGTCCCCGCCTCCTCTGCCCGTCGAGGCGGAGGAGCCGGAGGCATCACCGAAAGCAGCACGCGGGGTGTTCGGGCCGATTTCGGGAAGTTCGGAGTCCCGCCTTCAGGCGGAACCGTCCGCACCGCCTGAAGGGGGCGCATCTCCGAAAGTTGCAAAGACGCTTCTTGAAGGGAGCGCGGGCGTCCCGCCCGCTTCTTCTGAAAGCGGGCAAGATGCCCACGCTCCTGAAGATTTGCAACTTCCGGAGATGCGCCCACCGCCCTTGCCACGGGCTCCAAAAGAATCCTCGTTCGAAATGCGGGTCGGCACGGTCTGGCTGGCGCGGATCGGGATCGTGATCGTGCTCACCGGGCTGGTCTTCCTCGCCAATTACGCGTGGAAGAGCCTCGTCGAAGATTTTGGCGCGGGCGCAAAGCTGGGCCTCCTTTACCTGGCCGGAGGAACGTTGTGCGCAGTCGGGCTGCTGATCGAGCGCGGGCGCGAATCGCTCCGGAGCTACGCGCGGATCCTGATCGCCGGCGGCATGGCGGCGATCTACTACACCACATACGCCGCGTATTTCGTTCCCTCGCTGAAAGTGATCGGCAGCCCGCTGGTTGCCGGCCTGCTCCTTGTCGCGATTGCGGGCGTCATCGGCTGGATGGCCGACCGGCGGAACTCCCAGTCCACGGCCGCGCTGGCGATCTTCCTCGCGTTCTATGCCTCCGCGGTCAACCCGATCGCGTATTTCACGCTCTCCTCGAACGCGATCCTCGGTGTTGCGGCGGTGGTGCTGATGGCCCGCAAACGCTGGATGGCCGTGCCTTTCCTAGCCCTGGCGGCGACTTACTGGTCCTACTTCGCCTGGCAGCTCGCCAAAAACTGGCGGTTCTGGGAGGTGCATGTCTCCGGCGATGCGGACCTCACCCTGCGCCTCTGCTTTCTGTCCGTTTACTGGATCATCTTCACGGCGGGAGCGTTCCTGGCGACCGGCCCGAAAGTGGCCGGGGCGGCGCGAGTGGTTTTCTCGACGCTCAACGACGCCGCTTTCTTCTGCTTGGCGGCGTTCGCCATTTCCCATGCCCACCACGACAGCCTTTGGATCGTCTCGCTGGTCTTCGGCCTGGTCCAGCTCGGGCTCTCGCTGGCCGCAAAAACGGCTCACGGACCGGGCACCCCGACCGGTTCGGCCTGGCTGGCCAAGGGTCTTTTTTTCCTCACTCTCGCGGCCCTGATCCGCTTCACAGGGAACAGCCTCGCGGTCATCCTAGCCGTGGAATGTTCGCTCCTTGTCTTCGCCGCGAGCCGGTTGCCCTCCCGCGTTCTCGCGGCCGCCGGCCCGCTGGCGGGGGTGCTCGCGATGCTCGCGGGAATGGTGGCGCTTTCCGAATCCGGAACCGGCGGGGCGGCGTGGTTGGTCGCGGCCCTCCTGGCTGCGAACGCGTGGTTCTGCGGGCGGCGGCCGGACGTTTCCCCCCGCTCGCTCGTTCTCGCGCTCGCCGGTGTCGCGCTGGGTTTTGCGATTCTGGTAAATCAGCTTCCCGACGAGTGGGAGTCCGCCGGGGCCGCATTCTTGGGCCTGGTCCTTGTGGGAAGCCTGCCATTTCACAGATGCCGGGAGCTGGCGTTTGCCGGGCTGGTGGCGGCCGCCGGATCGGCAATGGTTCAGTTCGGCATGCTGGAATCCGCCAGCCGCTGGCCGTCGCTTCTCGCCCTCGGCTTGCTTGCGGCGGCCGCGGTGGCGGGGCCTCTGGTTGGCAGGGACGACAAACTCATCAGAATCCCAAGCGGCGTGCTCGCCATCGCCGCGACCATTCTCTTCTGGGCCTGGGTGACCGCCTTTCACGATCCCCTCCCCCTGACCGTCGCCTGGGCGCTCCTGGCGCTGGCGCTTTTCTTTGCGGGGTTTCTGATGCGCGCCCGGATCTTCCGACTCGGAGGCCTGGGGATTCTCGCGCTGGCGCTCGGCAGGATCGTTCTCATCGATGTCTGGCTGCTCGACCTCCCGCTCCGGATTTTGAGCTTTCTGGTGCTGGGCAGCGTCCTCCTCCTGCTCGGGTATCTCTACAACCGTTATGCGGACAGAATCCGGCAGTGGTTATAAATTTTCGCTGCCGGAAAATTGCGTTATGTTGGGATTTGACATGAAAAGAGCTCTTTTCGTTTTTCTCGCCGTGGCCGCGAGCGCGGCCCGGGCAGAGGATTCGCCCGCACCCCCGACGGATGAGGACTCCCCGTATGAGCAGATGCAGACGCTTGCCCGCGCGATGCAGTTGATCCGGCAGGATTACGTGGACGATTCCAAAGTCTCCTACAAGGACCTTTCCTACGACGCGATGAGGGGAATGCTCAGCGCCCTCGACCCCCACAGCCAGTTCATGGATCCGGAGGAATTCAAGAGCATGCAGGAGGACACGAAGAGCGAGTTCGGCGGGCTCGGCGTGGTCGTCGGCCAGAAGAACGGCGTCTTCACGGTGATCAATCCCATGGAGGATTCCCCGGGCTTTGCGGCCGGCATCCTCCCCGGCGACCAGATCCTCAAGATCAACGGGCAAACCACCGACAAGCTCACCCTCCAGGAAGCGGTGGAAAAACTGCGCGGCAAGGTGGGGGAAAAAGTCACCCTCACGATCAACCGGCCGGCCACCAAGGAGGTCAAAGACTACGAGCTCACCCGCGCGGTGATCAAGGTCCCGACGGTCAAGGACGCCCAAATCCTGCCCGGCCGCAGTAGTGCCCGGATCGGCTATGCCCGGATCACGCAGTTCAACGAACCCACGGCGGTCGATCTCGCAAAGGCCCTCGACAAGCTCGAGAAGCAGGGCATGGACGCGCTCGTGCTCGATCTGCGCTACAATCCGGGCGGCCTCCTCAACAGCGCGGTCGATGTCTGCGGCGAGTTCCTGCCCCCCAACACGATGGTGGCCTTCACGCAGGGCCGCATGCCCGCCAAGGAATACAAGACCGAGAACCACAAAGGCCCGGAGCGGAAATACCCGCTCGCGGTGCTGGTCAACTACGCCAGCGCCAGCGGCTCGGAGATCGTGGCCGGCGCGCTCAAGGACTTGAACCGGGCGCTCCTGGTCGGCGACACGACATTCGGAAAAGGCTCGGTCCAGAGCGTGATCGCCCTCCCCGACGGCTCGGCCGTCCGCCTCACCACCGCAAAATATTTCACGCCGGGAAAGAACCTGATCCACCAGCACGGGGTCGCCCCGCACATCCGGGCGACGCTGACCTACGACCAGGAGGTCGAGCTGCTGAAGTCGCGGAAGCCGAAAGAGGATGGATCGAAAGACGCGACGGTGTTCATGGATCCCCAGCTCGAGCGGGCGGTCGATGCCCTGCAAGGCACGCTTCTCTACGCGGGGAAGGCCAAAAAACCGTGAGCATCCTCGCCATCGAAACCTCGTGCGACGAGACCGCGGCAGCCGTGTTGGAGGGCTTTGGCGGGGTGCTGGCCCACGAGATTTTCAGCCAGGCGCAGATCCACGCGGAGTTCGGCGGGGTGGTCCCGGAGGTGGCCTCGAGAAACCACCTCGAATTCCTGCCCGGCATCGTCAACAAAGCGCTCGACGCAGCAGGCGTGGGTTTCGACCGGATCGAAGCGGTCGCCGCGACCACCGGACCCGGTCTTGCAGCGGCGCTGCTCGTGGGGGCCGCGGCGGCCAAAGGACTCGCGCTGGGTGCCGGCCGCCCGTTCCTCGCGGTAAACCACATCGAAGGCCACCTCCTCTCCCCGTTCTTCGGAGAATCGGAAATCCCGCCGCACATCGCGCTCGTCGTCAGCGGCGGGCACACGCTCCTCTTCGACGTGCGGGCATTCGGGAAATACGAGCTGCTCGGGCGGACGCGCGACGACGCGGCCGGCGAGGCCTTCGACAAGGTGGCCAAGATGCTCGGCCTCGGGTATCCGGGCGGAGCCGAAATCGACCGCCTCGCCCGCACGGGAAACCCCGCGCGTTTCGATTTCCCGCGCGGAATGCTCGGTTCCGGTGATCTCCATTTCAGTTTTAGCGGGCTCAAAACCGCCGCGAGGATTTTTTTGGAAAAGGGATTCCCGGAGGCCGATCTCCCGGACATCTGCGCGTCGTTCCAGCTCGCCGTTGTCGAGGTGCTCGTGGCGAAAACCTTCCGGGCGGCCAAGGCCTGCGGAAAGAAGGTTGTCTCGATGAGCGGCGGCGTCAGCGCCAATGCCTGCCTCCGCGCAGCCGCGGCGGCCCGCGCGGAAAAAACCGGCGTGGCACTCCGCTTTGCCCCAGACGGGCTGCGCACCGACAACGCCCTGATGATCGCCTACGCGGCCGCCCACCATCTGGCGGCGGGACACCACCACCCCGCCAGCGAGGACATCACCCCGAATTTCGACCCCGCCGCACTTTGCATTTGAATTTTTCGAAACTGGGGTGAAAGTTGCAGCCTTATGAAACGTCTCCTCCTCTCCGCGTTCGTCCTTGCAGCCTCCACCGCCTTTGCAGCCGACGGGTGGCAAACCGACTACAAAGCCGCCCTCGAGCAGGCCGCCAAAACCAACAAGCCGGTCCTCCTCGATTTCACCGGATCCGACTGGTGCGGGTGGTGCATCAAGCTGGACAAGGAAACCTTCTCGCAGCCGGAATTCAAAACGTTCGCCGAAAAAAACCTGGTCCTCGTCACGGTCGATTTCCCGCGAGGCAACTCCCAATCCGCCGATGTGAAAAAACAGAACGGCGAGTTGCAGCAGCAATTCGGCGTGAACGGCTATCCGACGCTCGTGCTCGTGGACAGCAAAGGCAAGGAACTCGCCCGCAACGTCGGCTACCTCGAAGGCGGGCCGAAGGCAATGATCGACTGGGTGACAAAATCCGCGAAGTAGCCGCAGTTCGTGGTGTGGCCCGCTAGGCGGACTGCCAGTAGGACGCGCGACAGAACCTGCTACAGCGGCCGTTGTGTCCGGGTCCTTCCGATTCCAGACATCCCGGTGTTGTCCGTAGAAAACGAAAGGATTTCGGTCGTACAAAAGCCTTGCAGTAAGAAAAATTGCGAACAATAGTATTACCCATGAGGACGACGAGCAAGTGCCAGGTCACTCTCCCGCGCCGGTTGCGCGAGGTGGTGGGGATCACCCCCCGCCAGGAGGTGGAAACCTTTGTTCTCGAGCACGGCGGGAGGACGGTGATCGCCATTGCTCCGGCGGCCAACCAAAGCAAAGGAGCTTCGATGGCAGCGCGATGGGTGGGGTGCATGAAGGGTCGCGGCACCACGGATGAAATCCTGCGCGGGATCAGGGGACACGAGTGATTCTGGTCGATACCTGCGTGCTGCTGGATCTCTCCACCGGCGATCCGGATTGGTTCGACTGGTCGCTGCGGCAAATCACCCACTTCGGCTCTGTGGACACGCTGGTCTATAACCCGGTGATTTACGCGGAAACCGGGGTGGGGCTGGCGCGACAAAAAGACCTGGACCAGCGGTTTTTCGGCTGGCGTTTCGACCCCTTCGATACCGACGTGGCATGGAGGGCTTCAAGGGCGCATGCGACTTACCGCAGACGGGGAGGGAAGCGGGAACATGTGCTGGGCGATTTCTGGATCGGCGCACACGCCGAAGTGCGAGGCTGGCGGCTGCTCACCCGCAATCCCGAAGACTTCAGGAACTTCACTTTGGGGAAAAACCTGATCCACCCCGGCCACCACGATGCGCCCGAGTGATACCATCCGAGCAAGGAGATCTCCTGATCCGGGCGGAAGTTTTACCGGTTTCGTTCGGAAATTCCATTCGACCGCGCCCGCGATCTGGCGCATGCTTTCCGGCTATGACTTTTCAAGCCCGAATCGACCAGGAAATCAAGGCGGCCATGCTGGCGCGCGAGACGCTCAGGCTCGGCGTGCTGCGCATGCTCAAGGCCGCGCTCATGAACTCGGCCATCGAGAAACACGGGGCCGGCGGGGCGCTCGACGACTCCGACGCGATGGCAATCGTCCGCAAGGAAATCAAGAAACGCCATGATTCGATCGAAGGGTTCGAAAAGGGCGGCCGTCAGGCCATGGCGGACAACGAGCGCGCGGAGATCGAAATCCTTTCGGTTTTCCTTCCGGCGGCACCAAGCGCCGAAGAGGTTGCTGCCCTCGTGCGCGAAGCGATTGCCGAGGCGGGTGCCACGACGCGCCAGCAGATGGGCGCGGTCATGAAAATCCTCAATGCCAAATCGGAAGGCCGCATCGACGGCCGCACGCTCAGCAGCGAGGTGCAGAAGCAGCTCGGGAGCTGATCACGATCCCAGCGCCTGAAGGAGCACGGAGGCCGCGCGTTGTGACGCCCCGCGCGCATCCAGTTCCGAGGTGATCTGCAGGAGTTCGCGCGAAAGCTTTTCCCTGGCGGCATCATCGCGCAGGAGGCGCAGGACTTCGTTGGCGAGCGCTTCGGGCGTGGCGTCATCTTGGATGAATTCGCGGATGACATGAGGGGCCGGCTTGGCGGGCAGGCGCGGGTCCGGGGGCGGGTTCCGGCGGTAGTTGTTCAGGATGTTGACAATCCCGAGCCCATCCACATCGACGAGGCGTTTTCCGATTTCAAACGTGAGCCAGGCGATCTTGTAAACCAGGCAATACGGGAGCCCGAAGAACGCCGCCTCGAGCGTGGCGGTTCCGGAGCAAACCACGCCTGCCGTCGCGCGCTGCATCAGGGAATGCGCAGTTCCGGTGCGGACAACGATATCGCCGCCAATCGCGCGCATATTTTCCGCGTGGGCTTCGCCGGCTGCCGCCGCCTCGAAGCGGGCACCCGGAAATTCCCGGCGGATGATTTCTGCCGCACCGACCATCGCGGGAAATATCCTGCGCACCTCGCGTTCGCGGCTTCCGGGAAAGAATCCGACCAGCCCGGGCTCGCGGGGCGCGGGGATCTTTTCCTGTTCGAGGGCTTCCAGCAGCGGGTGGCCGACAAAGACGGTGTGGAGGCCGCTCGCCTCATACATCGGGGCCTCGAACGGAAACACGCAGATCATCAGATCCAGGATCCGGGCAATCTTGGGAATGCGCCCGCGGTTCCATGCCCACACCTGCGGGCTGATGTAATACAGGACTTTCCCTTGGTAACCGGACTTGCGAAGCGCTTTGGCGAGCCGCAGGTTGAAGCCCGGGTAATCGACCAGCACGACGGCCGACGGCTTCGTTTCCTTGATGTCCGCCAGCATCCGCCGGAACTTTTTTTTGAAATACCCGTAGTGCCGGAGCACGTCCCAGATCCCGAGCACGGCGGCCTGCGCGGTCCAGTTGTCGAACGGCCGCCCGGCGAGCTCCTGCATCCGTGGCCCGCCCGCCCCAGAGAACAGGATGTCCGGCCGCGCCTCGCGCAGCGCGCGCATGACTTCCGCGGCGCGGGCGTCTCCGCTCGTCTCACCGGCGACAAACCACAGGGACGGAGGATCGGGTCTCATGGCGTCAGCGCGGCAAACTCGTGTGCTCCCCGGAAGTGGTCATGCCACGGTTTTCCTCGGGTCCGCGTCCTCGATCCGGCGGGTGATTTCGAGCGCGATGTCGAGGGCGTCGGCGGCGGCGTGTCCGGTCACGCGCGGTTTGAGGCTCTGGCGGGCGCACTGGACGAACGATTCGATCTCGATTTTGAGCGGTTCGCCTTTTTCGACCTCGACCGGCTCGCGCACGATCCGGCGCCCGCTGAAATCGGTCACGATCTTCGAATCCGTGGCGAGGCCGATCAGCTTGCCGATCCCGGACGATTCCTTTTCGTCGTCGCGGGCGAGGCGCAGGAGGTAGCCTGACTGGTTTTTGTAGTCGAGCGAGAGGTAGGCGTTTTCCTGGAAGACGCGGATTTTGCGGACGCGGTCCTGGCTGATCCGGCTGGCGGTGAGGTTGGCGACGCAGCCGGTTTCGAAGTGGAAGCGGACATTGGCGATGTCCTCGCTGCGGCCGAGGACCGAGATGCCGACCGGATCCATGCTCGTGATCGGAGAACGGACGAGGTGCAGGATGATCTCGATGTCGTGGATCATCAGGTCCAGCACGACGCCGATGTCGGTGCTGCGGTTCGGATACGGCGAGAGGCGCGTGACCTCGAGGAACCTTGGGTTTTTCAACTGGGATTCGAGGGCATTGAGGACCGGGTTGAAGCGCTCGACATGGCCGACTTGGAGGACGCATCCTTTCGAGGCGGCGAGTTCCGCGAGTTCGCGCGCGTGGGCCGGGGTGCCGGCGATCGGCTTTTCGATAAGGAGGTGCTTGCCTTTCGAGAGGAGGGCTTTGCCGATCTCATAGTGGGTGACTGTCGGGGTGCAGATCGTGGCGGCATCGACCAGCGAGGCGAATTCGTCGAGCGAAGCCGTGGCCCGGGTGTTGTATTTCGCGGCCACCGCGCGGGCGGTCGCGCTGTCGGAGTCGAAGACGGCAGCGAGCGTCGAGCCCTCGATTTCGCTGTAAATCCGCGCGTGGTTGATGCCCATGTGGCCGACTCCGACGACGCCTGTTTTGATGTTATTCATGAAGGGTGCCCGGTGAAGGATGTGGGGCGACCGTCCCGGTTGCCAGGGTGTCGGGGAACAGCAGGCGGGACACCTGCTCCACGTTGTAGGTGTTCATAATCCGTAAATAGTGATGGCCAGCGAGTCGGCCGCCCTGGCGACTTTCGCGCGGTCGAGCAGAATCGTTGCGCCCGCCTCGACGCCGATCGCGCGGATTTGCGCCTCCGCGGCGGTTTCGAGCGTCTTTGTTCCCACGACCGGGACATCGAACCGCATGTCCTGCCCGGGTTTCGAGACCTTCACCATGGACGCGCCGCCGCGCCCGAGCTTGCCGCCGCGGCGGATCGCCTCGTTGGTCCCTTCGAACGCCTCGACCGCGAGAACGGTCCCGTTTTTGACGATGACCGTCTGCCCGATTTCGAGCCTGCTGGATTCCTTGGCGATGCGGAACCCGAATTCCAAGTCGGCGGTGTGGCGCGGTTTCAAGCGCGGTCCGGCGAGGTGGCCTTTGCCCGCGATGTGATCTTCGAGGAAGGTCGTGGCCGGCAGAAGCTCGACCCCGGCCGAGGCCAGCTCGGAAGCCACCGCGCCGAAAAGCGTCCCGGCATTCCGTTCCTTCAGGCGGGCGAGAAGAACGAGGGCGCGGAGATCCGGGCGCAGGTCGAAAAGATTCCCCGGCGCGATCTGGCCCGCCATGAGCGCCTTGGTCGCTCCAGACATTTTTGCGGCGGCCAGAAGTTTGCCGAGCTGTCCGACCTTCATGCGAAAGACTTCGTCCGCGAGCAATTCCACCTCCGGCGAGGTCTCCCCGTCGAATACAGCCAGCGCCACCCGCCGCACGCCTGCGGAGCGGGCGGCTTCGAGCACCAGGCGCGGGTAGTCGCCGCTCCCGGCAATCAGGAAAAGAGATTCAATGGCCATCGTCGGGCCCGATCATTACCGGTTTGGGAAGTTGCTGACAAGCGCGGCAGCGCACCCGGCGCCCGATCCAGGCGTGACAAAGGCGGCGGCTTCTGCCAATGACACGCCATGCCGGTTGCTGCGGAATCACAGCGGATGGCGGCGCGCGATGCGGGCCACGAACCCTGGGGGCTTTGGGGGTCGTATCTGAGCGACCGGCAGTGGGGGACGGTCCGCGAAGATTACTCCGCCGACGGGGATGCGTGGACGTTTTTTCCGCACGAACACGCGCGGTCGAGGGTGTATCGCTGGGGGGAGGACGGGCTGCTCGGGATCAGCGATTCCGACGGCCGGCTGTGTTTCGCGCCGGTCTTTTGGAATGAAAAGGACCGGATGCTCAAGGAGCGTCCGTTCGGGCTCTCGAACCCGCAGGGCAACCATGGCGAGGATCTCAAGGACTATTTCTACCACCTCGACAACACGCCGACGCACAGCTTCATGCGCGGCCTCTACAAATACCCGCAGGCCGCGTTTCCCTACGACCATCTCGTCGAGGAAAACCGCCGACGCTCGCGCGCCGAACCGGAATACGAGCTCGTGGACACGGGGGTTTTCAACGAGAGCCGGTATTTGGACATCTTCGTCGAATACGCGAAAGAAAACCCGGAGGACATCGGCATCCGGGTCCGCGCGATCAACCGCGGGCCCGCTCCGGCTCCGCTCACCGTCCTGCCAACGTTCTGGTTTCGCAACACATGGTCGTGGGGGCAGAAAGATGCCACGAAGCCGGAGATGCATCTCGCGCCTCACGGCGGAGCAATCGTTGCGCATCCATGGGGGCTGCCGGAATACCACCTGTATTGCGACGCGGCCGACGAGTTTGTTTTCACCGACAACGAGACAAATGCCCGGCGGCTGTTCGGGGCGAAAAACCCGGCCCCGTATCTCAAGGATGGCTTTCACGATTTCCTCATCGAGGGCAAAGCCGATGCGGTGAATCCCTCGCAGTGCGGGACCAAGGCGGCGGCGATCTACCGGCGGACGCTTGCGGCGGGCGAGGAATGGACGATCCGTTTGCGCCTGTGCCGTCCGCCAAAACCCGAGGCATTCGGCGCGGCGTTCGACGGGCTTTTCCAGCAAAGAGAAAAGGAGTGCGCGGATTTCTACGAGAGCCGCTCCCCCGGGATGCCCGCCGAGCTCGCACTCGTCCAGCGCCGCGCGCTCGCCGGGCTGCTCTGGTGCAAAAAGTTCTATTACTACCCCGTCATCCAGTGGCTCCAGGGCGATCCCACGATGCCGACCCCGCCGGCCGAACGCTGGACCGGAAGGAACAGCTTCTGGAAGGAACTGCACGCGCACGATGTCATTTCGATGCCGGATTCCTGGGAATACCCGTATTTCTGCGCGTGGGATCTGATGTTCCAATCCGTCGCCTTCACATTGGCCGATCCCGCGACCGCCAAGAAGCAGAGCATGCTCCTGCGCGGCGAACGCTACACCTCCCCGAGCGCGCAGCAGCCGGCCTACGAGTGGGCGCTCTCGGATGCGAACCCGCCGATCGGCGGATGGGCGAGCTGGCGGATCTATTCGATCGAGCGCGGGATGACCGGGAAGGGAGATCTTTCCTACCTCAAAAAGGCGTTCAACAAATTGCTGCTCTCCTATTCCTGGTGGGCGAACCGCGTGGACCAGACCGGCGACAACGTCTTCGAGGGCGGGTTTCTCGGACTCGACAACATCGGGGTCTTCGACCGGCGGTATCCCCTCCCCGACGGCAGCAAGATCGAGCAGAGCGACGGCACGGCGTGGATGGCGATGTTCTGCCTCAACATGCTCAACATCGCGGTCGAGCTCGCGAAGACCGAGCCGGAATACGAGGACATCGCCGACAAGTTTCTCAACGACTTCATCTACCTCGCCGCCTCGGTCAACGCCGTCGGTTCGGGCGGCTACGCGCTTTGGGACGATGAGGACGGATTCTACTATGATGTGCTCAAGAGGAAAGACGGCTCGACCGCTTACCTGAAGACCCGCTCGGTCGCCGGACTCACCCCGCTCTTCGCGGTCGAGAGCTTCGACGCAAAGACGGCGCAGCAGTTTCCGCTGCTCCGGAAGCGCATCGAGTGGTTTGCCCACCACCGCCCGCACCTGCTCGAACAGCTCCACCACATCGGTCGGGAGGTGGACGGGCGGCTCCTCGTCTCACTCGTGCCGCCCGAACGGCTCCGGCGGATCTGCGAAAGGCTTTTCGACGAGGAGGAATTCCTCTCGCCCCACGGCATCCGCGCCCTCTCGCGCATCTACAAGGACCACCCCTACACATTCACCGAGGGCGAAAAGACCGAGACCCTCTGCTACAGCCCGGCCGACAGCCCGGTCGCCATGTTCGGCGGGAACTCGAACTGGCGCGGCCCGGTCTGGATGCCGATGAACGACCTCCTCATCGAGGCCCTGCAAAAGTTCGCGTTCTACTTCGGCGACACGTTCAAGGTGGAATTCCCGTCCGGCAGCGGCGTCGAAATGAACCTCTGGGACATCACGCTCGAACTCGAGCGCCGACTCGTCGGCATCTTCGCGCGTGGGGCCGACGGGCGCCGTCCGTTCAACGGCGGCGTGGAGATGTTCCAGAACGACCCGCACTGGCGCGACCTTCTCCTCTTCAACGAATACTTCAACGGCGACAACGGCTCCGGCGTCGGGGCCAGCCACCAGACCGGCTGGACCGCCCTCGTCGCCAAAATGGCCCGCCAGCTCCACAGCTTCGAAAAGTCGGTGTAGGCCTTTTCCATCCGCTGCCAAATTGCTCGCTTGCTCGGCCCGCCCGCGCAATATATCCCGCAATAGACGTCTGTTTCCGAGCAAAATCTTTCATGTTGTTTGGACGCGACAACCGTCTCCGCCCCGGGTTGGTCGAGCGGAGCGAAGTTGATCAGATCGGAATAGTCTGGCGGTTCGCCAAGCTCCCGCCTGCCAAACGTGCGAAACGGGATTCCCTCCGTGCGAAGTTGGTCCCGGGAACAGAGCCGTTGCATCTTCAATACCGACTGTCCTGCTTCGATGTCGGTCGCATGCACCACCCAACCGTGCGCTTCATCGTCGTTGCCTGTGGAAGGGACAGAAGCCCCTTCCAATACAAACACGAGAGGGCTTCGCCCCTGACACGTCTCGTAGCTCTTGAAGTCCCGAATCATCCTGCCGATATCGGGGTGCCGGTCGCCGACGCGATATCCAAAAACTGTGTCGAGCCCCTGACCGCAGAAATGAGCATGGCCCTTCTCCACTATAAAAAGGATCGGATTCTCGACCCCGTCGATGAACCTTCTCGCCTCGCGCAATTCTCCTATGGGGATGTTGTCCTCCATGTTTTCTGCCGGTGTTATTTTGCCGCACGCAGCGATTGCGGACAACACAGATCAACCAAATTCCATTTCGTCGTTTTCGGCCATGGCGTTACGCCAAATCCAAGTGGGCTGGAGATTCCGGTTTCGGCCGAAGCCGCGCCCGGTGCGGGCAGGCGTCAAAAAAATTGGCATCGTCCAAGTTTTCAGTGGATTCCGGCCGTGAGTCCATCTATTCGACTGTATGACGCTCTAACATTTTCCCATGGAATCCAAGCCACCTACTCTCCAAACCCTGCCGTCCGACGAACTTCGCGCGATCCTCTGGCGGTTTTCCGAGCGCTACGACCTTTCGATGCTGGTGCAATCGGTGCGGGCGGTGGCCCGTGGGCCGGTCGCCCGGCTCGTGGCCAACGGCGCGCGCAACAGCCACGAGTGGACGGACGAAAAAAATTCCCTCCTCGAAGTGTTCGACGGCTCGGGGATCAGCGCGGTTTTTCTGGGGCCGGAATACGGCGGGTTCATCGAGGGCCCGAAGAACCTGGCGATGGCGCTCGTGGCATTCGAGCTGTCCTGGGTGGATGCGGGCGCGGCGACATTCAGCCTGGCCGGCAACCTCGGGCTCGCCCCGATCCACGAGCGCGGGACACCCGAACAGCGCGAGCATTACATGTCGCTGGCCGCCCCGGCCGAGGGACGGGCACCGATCCGCGCCGCGTTTGCGCTGACCGAGCCGATCCCGTTTGTGGGCGTCGAAACCGGGCTTCTCGGCGGCAAGCTGCGCGTTGTTTCGTGGAAGGACGGCGAGGAGCCGGTCCTGCATGTGGACAAGCGAGGGCGGTTCATCACGAACATGGGGTTCGCGAATGTCGTGACCGCCGCCGTGGACTCCGCCGATGAGCGGATCAAGGGAAGCTGCCTCGTGATTTTGGAAAAAGGAGACCAGGGGATCTGGGACCGCGGGATTCCGACCCGCAAGCTCGTCCACCAGCTTTCCTCGACGCGCGATCCGGTGTTCAGCCTTCAAGTTCCCGCGAGCCGGATCATCGGCGGATACACGGTCAAGGACGGTGTGATCATCCCGAATTACAGCCACGGCGAGGTGATCGAAGCGGTCTTCCGCCGCACGCGCGTCACCGTCGGCCTGATGACAGCGGCCAAGCTGCTCTCCGCCGTCGAGCCAGTCATCCGCTACCAGCGCGCGCGATTCCGCGGCGGCGAAGCCGGCGAGCCCGGATCGCCGCGTTACGATCTCGGCCTGCAGACAAAACAAGACGTCCTCCACCGGCTGGTCGATGTCTGGGCGACGGGCGAGGCCAGCGCCGCGCTGGGCTTCGAAGCCGCGAGGATGTTCGACGCCCTCGACCCGCTCGAAAAAGCAAAGGACCGGATTTTCGCGGAGCGGAAACTGGTCGGCCGCGCCGCGTTCAAGGCGCTTGCCAAGCTGGGGGACGAGGCGATCGAGTTTCTCAACCTTTCCCGCGAGGCCGCGCCGGACGAGGCCAAACTGGCCGCGCTCCGCGACGACCCGCTCGTCCAGTTCGCGCTTCTCGACGCGCAGGCGAACGTCTTCTGCCCGGCCTGCAAGCTTTGGAACACCGGCTACGGTGCCACCATGATGCGCGAAGCCGTGAGCCTGATGGGCGGCTATGGGGTCACGGAGGATTGCCCCGGGTTCCTCGGCCACAAATGGATGGATGCCCAGCTCGAAGCCACATATGAGGGGCCCGAGGCGGTCCAGCGCCGGCAGATGTCGCTCACGATGACGAACCCGGTCTTCCTCGCTCTCTTTGAGACCTGGATCAAAGACCTGCGCGCGACCGCGTCCGGGCGTCCGGAATCCGGTGCCTGCCTGCTCGCCTCGGCGATGCAACTCTGGCTCTGGACCCTGCGCCATTTGCAGACCGCCACCGATGCCAACGGCCAGAAGCTCTACCAGAGCAACCGGCAGGGAGTCACCTTCCCGCTGGCCGACGCGCTCTGCTGGCTGCTCGCCTCGCGGCAGCAAATCCTCGACGCGATCAATCTGGAAACATCTGCGGACGCCCACCCGGCGGTCGCCGAGGAACTGCCCGGCGTCCTCTCGTTTCTCATCTCGCTCTGCCATGTGCAGGCCGCACGGGCGGCGGGCGAAGTCTCGCGCATCTGCGCCGACCTCGTCTTCGGATACAACAGCCATCCCGAATGGACGGAAGAAGCCTGCGCGGCATGTTACGGGGCCTCCGAACTCGACGAGCTCGAAGGGGTCATCCCCGGCATCGCCAGCGCCGCTCGCGGAACCGGGACCGCCCACGAGGACTCGCAGGCGCATCCAGTCAAAGCCGGCCCGTGCCCGGATGTGTCGGCCTTGCAGCCGTTCCTGCGCCTGAACGGCAAACTCAATAGCTGCCTCACAGGATCACGCCTCGCCAAAGACCGCGCCGCGGTCGCCCTGTCGAAGGTCATGATCCCCGAGGCTCTCGACTACCCTCAGTGACAAACTGTAGAAGGGGGCATAGAAGATACCAGCGATCATTCCAGCCCATGAGAGTTTCCAGAAATCCGTAGCGGAAATGCGGGCATCCTCGAGGAATTGGCGAAACGGGAATTCCGTTCGCTCACTGTCACTAATAATCTCCGCCGCGCAGACCTTGGAATGCGCGGCCCGCATTTTGGATGACGTGGCTGGCGCGGAGGGACTCCTGGGATTCTCCGCCTGAAGCCGCGGCGATTTCCGCGGCCCGGCCGCAAACCCACGCACCAATCATGGCGGCTCCATACGGATCGAGTCCTTGGGCGAGGAGAGCGGCTGCAATCCCGGTGAGCACGTCGCCCATCCCGCCGCTCGCCATGCCCGGGTTTCCCGTCGTGTTGTAGGCAGCGGGGCGATTCGTTTGGCCGATGATCGTGCGCGCGCCTTTCAAAAGCAGAGTGACGGGATATTGATGCACAAACTCCCGCATCCATTGGAGCCGGCTCCGCCCTTGGCGCGGTGACAGCCTTTCCATCTCGCCGGGATGCGGGGTGAGGAGCCTCGGGCCCGCGCAGCCGCTCAGGATCCCGGGCGATTCCGACACCGCGTTCAGCGCATCGGCATCGACGACACATGGAGGTCTCGCTCCTCTCACTATCGAAAGGATCTCTCCGGAACAGCGGGCCGAGAGTCCGGGACCAACGGCGATCGCGTCCCATCGGTCTTGGAGCACCTCATCGTAAAATTCCACTTGGCGGACCATCACCTCGGGAATCACTGCGGAGGCAAGGAGCGGATACACCTCTTTCTTGACGAACAGCGTGACGAGCCCGGCCCCGCCGGCAACAGCCGCTGCGGAGCAAAGGCGCGCGGCACCGGAGAATCCCGCCGAACCCGCGACAACAGCCACCCGTCCGGCCATTCCCTTGTGTGTGTCGAAATCACGCGGTGGCAGATGCGCGCGCAGCAGCGACGGCACAATCACCCGCGCGCCATCCTCAGCGGGATCCGGAGCGGCGAGTCCCTCGAGAGAGGCGACGGCCAGACGGCCCACAAAATTCACCGCCTGATCGGAGAGAAGACCGGTCTTGGCAAATCCCATCGTCATCGTCGCATCGGCTTGCACACAGGGTTCGCCAGGCGTGCCGGAATCCGCATCGAGGCCGCTCGGCAAGTCCGCCGCCAACACCCATGCCCCGGCATCTTTTCGCAGGCGATTGATCTCAATGATCGCTGCTGCCGTGCCACCGTGCGGGTTTCCATTCGCTCCGATCCCCAGCAACCCGTCGAGGACAACCAGCGGAAATGCCACGCCCCCCGGGCCAATTCCATCCAGCCGCCCGAGCTGAATTTCCGTGAGGGGCGCCAGCGGGGACTCGGGAAGAACCGTTTCGACACCCCAGCCCGCGGCCGCCAGGTGACGCGCCGCAACAAGAACATCGCCGCCGTTGTGGCCCTTCCCTGCAAAAGCCCTGCACAAGCCGGGTTGCGGATGGTTCTGGCGAACGAAATCCGCCATCTGCTTGCCGGCGGACTCCATGAGCGCCGGGGGGTTGCTCCCTGCCGCAAACGCCTCCCGTTCGGCGTCAATCATCTGCGCGCGGGTCAGAAGTTTGCACATATCGTATTTGGAATCGGATTTGGGCAAACGCGTAGTATTACCCGATAGGAAACACCGATGTAAAAGAAATCGACAGTCTCGGCAATCGGCAAGTCTTGTCAATCCTGCGAATCCTGCCAAAAATCCAACATCCTTCCACATCACCGATGAAAACGAACATCACTTCCCTGCTTGGCGACAAAGCCGACTACCTCTTGGGTCACACGTCCAAGACGATCTCCAAAGACCTTCTCCATCTGCCCGGGCCGGACTTTGTGGACCGGGTTTTTGCCCCGACCGACAGGAATCAGAGGGTGCTGAACAACCTGAACTGGATTTACAACACCGGCCGTCTTGCGGGCACCGGATATGTCTCGATCCTGCCGGTGGACCAGGGGATCGAGCACTCGGCCGGAGCGAGCTTTGCGAAAAACCCCGTGTATTTTGACCCCGAGAACATCGTCAAACTGGCGGTCGATGGGGGATGCAACGCCGTCGCCTCGACATTCGGCGTCCTCGGTGCGGTATCGAGGAAATACGCGCACAAGATCCCTTTCCTTGTGAAAATCAACCACAACGAACTCCTCACGTATCCGAATGCTTTCAAAGAGATTTCTTTTGGAAAAGTCCGGGAGGCCTATGACATGGGTGCCGCCGCGGTGGGAGCCACGATCTATTTCGGTTCGGACGACGCCAGCCGGGAGATCATCGAGATCGCGGAGGCGTTTGCGCTGGCGCACGAACTCGGCATGGCGACCGTGCTCTGGTGCTACCTGCGCAACTCCGCATTCAACATCAAAGGCGACAAGGACTACCATGTTTCCGCGGATCTCACCGGCCAAGCCAACCACCTCGGCTGCACGATCCAGGCGGATATCATCAAACAGAAGCTCCCCGAAAACAACGGGGGATACAAGGCCCTCAACACCGGCTCCTCGAGCTACGGAAAACTCGACGAGCGGATCTACACCGAACTCACCAGCGACCACCCGATCGACCTCTGCCGCTACCAGGTCGCGAATTGTTACATGGGCCGCGCCGGGCTCATCAACAGCGGCGGGGCCTCGGGAAAAAAGGATTTCGAAGACGCGGTCTTCACGGCGGTCGTCAACAAACGCGCGGGCGGAACCGGCCTGATCTCAGGACGCAAAGCCTTCCAGCGCCCGATGTCCGAGGGTGTCCAACTCCTCAACGCCATCCAGGATGTTTACCTCAGCAAAGACATCACAGTCGCGTAAGGCCCGTTCTTTGTGAAAGATCCCCGGGGCCGACAGCACGCATGTTTTCCGTTTGATGTTTTCCTCAGGATCGCGGAAACTCTGGAATTCCTCAAAGCACCCGTAGCTCAATTGGATAGAGTGTCGGCCTCCGAAGCCGAAGGTTGTGGGTTCGACCCCCGCCGGGTGCAGTAAACACGCTGATTTTCAGCGGGATCACATTAACACGGCAGCAAAGCGGTAGCACGGATCGGGGCGCAGTCAGGCAGGCATTTCCCATGGCGGCGTTTTCAACACAAAGAAGTTTGATCGCATCCAGCCGACGCGCGGATAGCTTGGGGGCGTATGAAATGTGCTCCCGCTCTGCTCGCTGTTTGTCTGTTTCTGGCCTCGTGCGCTTCGGGTCCGGCCATCATGGGAATGTGGTTCTGATCCTCCAGATATTACTGGGGGGGTAATTGCACGGCCTTGCGGAACGTGTCCACGTCTGGCGTCGTCCGGAGCGCCGTGAGCAGTTGTTGGCGCGCATCCAACGCGGAGATCCCTGTGTCCACAAGGCGGTTCATCAATTCCCCAAAAAGCTGGCGGCGTTTGTTCCCGTTCTCGGACAAATCCCGCCGGTCATGACAGAACGCCATGATCGTCGTCCCGCACGCGCAGTTCCGGAAAAGCCCCACCTGCTGGCCCGGGTCGCCGATATCATAGCCCATCAATCCGCTGCTGTGGAGCAACGCTTGGGTGTCCATCAGATACTCTTCAAACGAACCATAAACCCTGCCGCATTTCGGACAGGTCTTGGGAAACTCGGTATCCCAAATCGCCTTCAAACCCTGATAAAGAGATATGGGGGAAATTGGCATTTGCGATTTGGTTTCCACAACAACCATGCCGATAAAATACGCACATTATTTTCCCGGCGCAAGAAATATTTTGCAACCTGATGCGTTTTTACGCGCAACTCTCGCAACCCGCCGGCTCAAACTCAAACGGAGCAACCGAGAGCGCATGCAGGTCGAAGAGAAGAAAGCGGAGCTGATCGGGGCTGCTGCCCGTGTTGACGCACGGAATCCCGTGGATGAGCAGAACCGGTGTCCAGCGCTGGATGTGGCCGGAGACCGCAAGGACAACGGAAGAGGCCATGGCGGACAGCAAACTGCCGATGGCGCTGTTTCCGGAATAGGCGTCGAAGAACCGCTGCAGGGATCCGCGTGATTCCTCCCGGGCATTGAGCGAGGAAAACGGGATGGTGTGGGTGGCAAAGAGCACGGGTTTTCCTTCGTCGCAGGCCGCGGAAAGTCTTCGGGAGATCGCTTTGGTCTGTCGCGCCGCCTCCTCCGCGAGAGCGAGCCCGGGGATCCTGTTCATGTCCGGATAAACCAGGCCGCCGAAACTTCCTTTTTGATAATCCGCGGATGTCGGGTGCTTCGCATCCGCATGAACATCCGGATCCTTGAAGCCGAAATCGTAGTGGGCGTAGCCCCCGCAGAGAACGATTCCGGGCAGGCTGACATTTTCAAAATCCAGGCAGCGAACCCGGTGTGCCCTGCACGCGGGCCTCCAGAATTTTTCCCGCACCTCATCCGGGCTCAGGCAGCCCTCGGCTTCTCCTTGGAGCCAGTGATCGTGGTTCCCCAGGCAGATGACCACTTCGGCCTCCTGCCCTGCGGCTTCACGCAGACCGGCCATCCATTCCTCCGCGCGTTCCGCCACCCCGAAATCCCCCGCCACCAAAAGCACGCTGGCACCCGAATGCAAAAACTGCGACCTCACCTGATCGAGAGTTCTTCGCCCCCCGTCGGCGGAGGTGTCCAGATGAAGGTCCGAGGTGATGAGGATTTTCCCCGGCTTCCCTTCCTGCTGCACGGACGGGCGGGTTTTCGATGGGAAGAATCGGCCTGCAAGAGATCCGATGGCAAGGATGAGGGCGGCTCCAATGACGGATCCCGCGAAATCGAGGCCGACATCGGTGAGCTGGGCGGTCCGCTGCGGGGAGAAAAGCTGGATGCCCTCGCTCAGAAAGCCCAGGGCGGCGGACGATCCAAGAACCCATGCCAGCACGACCCGGGTCCGGACCGCGAGCGGAGGAGCGAGGCGCAGCGCCCTCCAGAGCAGGCCGGCATAGACCACAAACTGCACCACATGGGCGGTCTTGCGGATCAGGAAATTGATTTCAGGAATCGAGGCGAGGGCGAGATCCGGCCAGATCCATTTCAAGAACGGCCTCAGAAAGAGGGCGGTGTTGTCTCCGGAACCGATGCTTGTCGATGCATACAGCACGAATCCCACCCACAACCCGACGGGAAGCCAGCGTCTCAGAAACAGAGAAAAGCCTTTCATTTCCATCTTGATGAGTCTAAGATTCCCACCTGTCAATGCTATGGATCCGGGGCCTGTGCCGCAGCGTCATCAACGCTTCAAATGTCTTCCAATAGAAATCAATCCCTCGCTTCGTTCCTCCACCTGATCCGCGTTTGCGGTTGGGTGGCTCTTCTTGTGTGCATGGCTGTGCTTTCGGGCTGTCAGGGCGGGGGAGGCGCTTACGTCCCGTCGGAGCCCGCCCCGACGGGCAACTCCGTTTACCGGTTGCGTGTCGGCGATGTCGTGCTCCTGGAGGTTTTTCAAGAGCCCTACATGACCACCCGCCAGAAGATTCTCGGGGATGGAACGATTTCGGTCGGGCTCATCGGCCGCGTGGTGGTGGCCGGGCAGACAATCAACGAAGCCGCGAAAAAAATCGCGTCGCAGCTCGACCAGAAGCAGCTTGTTAACCCGCAGGTCAACATCTCGGTCGAATCCTACGCCCCGCGGCGGTTCACCGTCTGGGGGCAGGTCCGCAACCCCGGTGCCTTCGTCATTCCCGGAGAGGAGGAACTCACCCTCCCGCAGGCGATCGCCATGGCCGGCGGCAACACCGACACCGGCGATATCAGAAATGTCGTGATCACCCGACGCGACGGCGACGGCACACAAAAAATCAAGCTCAACGCCCTGAACCCCTCCGCATCGGACTTCCTGGTTCGGGAAGGCGATACGATTTTCGTCAAGGAGACACTGTTTTAATGTCCACCCAGGAACCGGACTCCGGCGACCTTTTCTCCAGCGGAGGAGGCGCGTCGGCATTCGACCTCGCAGGCTTTCTGCGCACCTCCCTGCGGCTTTGGTGGATCCCCGCCTCGTTTCTTTTTCTCGGCCTCGGGGTCGGTCTCTTCCTGATGAAGAACGCCCCGCCCGAATTTCTCGCGACCTCCGAGATCAAAGTCGAGCGCCGCGCCTCGACCTCCGCGATTTCGCTTAGCGGCAACCCGCTGACCGTGGAAGGGGCCACCTCTCCCGAAGACCTCAAGACGATTGAAAAAAGCTTCGTCAACCCGATGCTCCTGAAGCGGGTCGTGCAGGAAATCAAGTCCGCCGGACTCGACGGCCTCACCTTGGGCGGCTGGCCCATCAGCAAACTCAAGGACGACGCGATCGCGGGTTACCTGATGAAGGATTGCAAGGTCCTGCTCGTCCCGGACACGCGGCTGATCCAGGTTTCCTTCTCCAACCCGGACCCCGTCATGGCCCAGCGCATCTGCAACACGATCGTGGACCAGGGCATCGAATACGACCGCGACCAGAGGATCTCGGCCGTGGGCGTCAATATCCGCTACCTCAAAGACGAGGTGAAAAAGATGGAGGAAAACCTGCGGACTTCCGAAGAGAAGCTCAACACCTACACGCGCACGCTGAGAAACGTTTCGATCGACAGCACGATGAACATCGTCGCCGACCAGCTCAAGGAACTCGATTCGCGCAGCACGCAGGCCAAAACCGAGAGGCTGAAAATCGAAAGCGACCTGGCCCAGATCCAAAGCTGCCAGAACGATCCCGACAAGCTGCTCAAAATCGAAAGCGTCCAGAAGATGCCCTCGATTGTCTCCCTGAACGCCCAGATCGCGGACAGCAACAACAAGCTGGCCAAGCTGGCGCTCCGCTATCGCGAGGACAACCCCTACATGAGGCAGGCCCAATCCGAGTTGAAGGAATTGCAGTCCGCTTTGCTCGCCGCGATCCTTTCGGCACCCAAACAGGTCGAGGCCGCGCTCACGGGCGCCAAAAAGAAAGAGGAAAGCCTGCTCCGGGAGCAGGCATCGCAGGAAGAGAAGGTGATCCAAGTCCGCGACCTTTCCGTGCCATCCCGCGTTTTGCAAAGGCAGATCGACGCCGACCGCCAGGCCTACGAAGCCGCCCTCAAGCGCTTGAGCGAGGAACTCTCCCAGGCGCGCAGCCAGCCGGTTCTTCTCCAGATCGTGAACCCGGCGGGCCCCGGAGTTCCGTCCGGATCGAAGGCGCTCAAATTCTTCGCGACCTCCCTGGTGATTTCGCTCGGCATGGGGTTCGGTCTGATCATCCTCATCATGCATCTGGATTCCAGCATCAAATCGCCCGAGGAAGCCGAGCAGTTCCTCGGGCTGTCCGTGCTCAGCGCCATCCCGGAGCATATCCCGCCCAAAGATGCCCTCCAGCACGGCCCGGCTGGCTCCTGGTGGGAAAATTGTCCTGCCATCACGGACAAATTCTCCAGCACGGCGGAGGGGATCCGCTCGCTGCGCGCGGCCCTGCGGGTGATCGAAGAGGAGGAAGCGGGAAATTTCATCCTGATCGCGAGCGCCATGGAGGACGAAGGGAAGTCGTTCTGCTCCGTCAACCTGGCCGTGGCCATGGCGCAGGCCGGCCAGCGGACGCTTCTCGTGGACGCCGATCTCCGGCAGCCGTCGCTGGAAAGGATCGTCTTCGGAAACGGCGGGAGGGAGGGCCTCTCGAATTACCTGCAAAGAGAGTGCGGGCTCCCCAGCATCATCCGCTCGACCTCGTTGTCCCACCTGGACATCGTCTCGGCTGGGACACCCTGCCCGTTTCCCGCAGAGACGATCACCAGGCAGGGAATGCTGGATTTTCTGACCGAAGCCAAACCTCTCTACGACAAGATCGTCGTGGATTCGGCACCGGTGGCGATCGTGAGCGACACGCTCTCGTTCGCCCGCCTCTTCCCGTTTGTCTGCCTCGTGATCCGGTCGGGGAAAACTCCGAAGGCCGCGTCCCTGCGCGCGCTGGAACTCCTCAAGCGTTCTGCGGCGCGGATCTCCGGCATCGTTCTGAACTTTGCGCCGAGGCCCTTCCACAGCCCGCTGGCTGGCTTGGAGCCCGATCGCCCGGATGGCATGGCGCAGCCATCGGGAATTACCTGTCCCGCTTGCGGCAAATCCTACGCCAGCCTTTCGGAGTGTTTGTCCGAGACCTCCGATGAAGGGGGGACCTCGGTGGGCTCGGTGAGAAACTTGAAACGAAAATGCACCTGCGGGTGCGTCTTCGTCCCCACTCTGTCCAGCCAGCGAGACACCTCGGCCGAGGGGAGCACGCGCCGGAAGCTCTTCGGCGAACTGGTCGCCCTGCTCAAAGCCTCCGGAATGACCCACGAGCAGGCGCGGCAGCAGCTCCTGCTGACACTCAAAGTCTGGCGCAACGAGCTCTCCTCCGACACCCGGCAGGACGCCTCAGCGGCCGGCCAGGAACGGAACCGCATGTTCCAGGATTTGCTCAAGCGGCTTGTCCAGGCCGGCCTCACCGAGGACCAGGCCAGCAACAAAATGCTCCATGCCGCCGAAACTTGGCGCAAAGCCCCCTGATCCCTGCCATGCGTGCGCACGCAGAACGGTCGCTTCAACTTTCACGGAACGGGGCGCATCTCCGGAAGCTGCAAACAGGGAGAACAGGCGTCTCGCCTGTTTGGGCCCAGGCTCTCGTATCGGACCGCCGCGCCTCACACGGGCGGGACGCCCATGCTCCCTGGGCATTCATCGCCGATGGCACTTTTCGGAGATGCGCCTCTCAGAAGGGTTTCAGCATTCTCGGGATCGCGATTTTTTGCGCGGGAATGGCCATCGGCCAAGAGACTCCTCCAGCCTCCCCCGGACCAGTTCCACCACCGGCAGTCCCCAGTGCCACTGCGCCGGCTCAGGCGGATGCCTCCCAAGGAAACGCCATCAAGCCAAAAAACACACCTGATGTCCTCGACGGACTGGAGTCGCTCAAACTGGCCAAGGAGCCGGATTTCGGCCCGCCGATCGTTGACGCGAACGATCTTTACCAGGGCCGGGCGACCGCCGGAGCGGCGGGAACCGGCGGAGGTTCCGCCTACATGAAACCTTTAGAAGCCAACCTCAGCACCCCCGATCTCACCGCCCCCGCTCTCCCGTCCGGGCTGGAGGCGAATGTTCCGTCGGCCCCGAATCTTCGGCTGCCTATGCTGGAAATGCCGGACACTTTCGGCCCCACGATGACCGGGCTGCCTGCAGACATTCTCGGACAATCGCTGCAACGGCGTCCGCTCGGGACCATTGGGCCGCCTTCCTATCTGAACGCGAAGCGATCCTTTCCCATCGGGAACAGCCGTGTCCGCTACGGGGTCGAGATCGATGCCTCCGCCGCCTACAACAACAACGTGTTCGGCACGCCCAGCAACACCAAGGGCGACATCATCATGACGCTGCAGCCCACGTTTTATTTTGAAACAGGAAAAAAGGGGACCATCCAGTTTCTCTGGACGCCCACCATCGTCCGTTACGCCACCTACAAACAGTTCAACTCGGTCAACCAGACGTTCGCGTTCAGCTCGCGATACCGGTGGACCAAGCTCCGCGTCGGACTCGACGCCAGCTACCTGGCCCAGAGCGGGCTCTTCCTCAACAGCCAGGGGCAGTCGCAGCAAAAGGCGGTTTTCGCCCGCCTCTTCGCGGGCTACACGCTCACAAAAAAGACCGAGGCGCTCTTCAACTTCGACGCATCCGTCACCGACTCGAATCCCGGCGGAAAGCAATACCAGGCGACATTCACCACCTCGATCGACTACAAATACTCCCGCAAAACGTCGTTTGGCGGGGCAGTTGCTTTGGGCTATTCCTCCTCGAGCGCGGGGACGACCACATCGGAATCCTTCCTGCTGCGCCTGCTCTACAACCCGACCGCGAAACTCGTTTTCCGTGGAGAGGGCGGGCTCCAGTTCCGCCAGTCGATGATGTCCAACGGCGGAACCTCGTCCTCCGCCGTCACTTCGGTCGTGAACCTTTCCCTCCAATACCGGCCGACCAACAAGACCTATGTCTCGCTGCACTTTTTTCGCAACGTGGACATGGACGCTTTCAATGCGGGCAACCTCCAGATCACGACCAGCCTGGAATCCATCGTGTCCTGGAGGATATTCCCCTCGACCTCGATGGACCTCGCGCTGGGTGCGGGCAACGTGCAGAATGTCGCGCTGAACGGCCAGAATACCGGAACCTACAATTTCGTGCAGGCCAATCTCGGGCTCTCGTATATGATCAGCAGCGACGTGAACCTGAAGCTCTTCAACAACCTCCAGCAAAAAGTCAACGACACGCAGGGAAACAACTACCTCAGCAACACCAGCGGAATGTCGCTCGGCATGAGATTCTGATCCCCGCATGCCACAGATCCTGCCCCGGGCCCGATTCTCTCTCCGCGGATATTTCACGGCCATCCTCGCGGGGCTGCTCATCCTGACGGGCGTTTTGCTCCGGGTCGATTGGATGAACCGGACCGGGTTGTGGTGCGACGAGGCGGAATCGAGCATCAACGCGCTCACCGTCCTCGACCGCGGGTTCCCGCTCAACGAATACCTCGGCGTTCCCATTTATGAAAACACGCTCACGGAGACGTGGGACGGCCACCCGGAATACGAGTTTCGCGACAGCAGCTATTCCCCGCAGGGAGTGGCCGTCTACCACGGCTGGCTACCGATCTACGCGATCGCGGCCTCTCAGGCGCTTTGCGGCCTGCGCGCAGACCATCCGGTGGATCCTCCCGTGGTCCAACACGGGGCCGGCGAGATCGCGCTGAGGACGGTCGCGCCGAGGCTCCCGGCCATCGTTTTTTCCGCGCTCTGCATGCTGGCCGTCTTTCTCCTCGCGGACGAACTTGGCGGGACAACTGCCGGATTTTCCGCGTTGGCGCTCATGGCCTTCAACGCGAAGACCGTCGATTTCGGATACCAGGCCCGCTATTATTCGCTGACGCTGCTGATGACCGCGGTCGCCGCGCTCTGCCTGGTGCGCATGGTTCGGCGGGGGCGATGGGGCGACTTCCTCCTGCTCGGCCTCGCGGAAGCCCTGCTCTTTCACACGCATCAATTGTCCGCCATCATTTTTGCGGGCGCAGCCCTCGTGACGATCCCCGCCGTGATCCGCCACAGGGACTGGTTTCTGAAATCTCTCGGGGCGGGAGCGCTCTGCGCGGGGCTCGTCCTCCCGTGGATCTGGTTTTCGGGTTTTCTGTTCACGGCGTCGGGCGTTCCCAAAGCCAGCAGGCTCTTCGACTCGTTCTCCGACTGGCTGGCTTACGCGCTCGGGCGCCCGGACCAGTTCGTCCTCCTGGCGGGGCTGGCGTTGGTCCTGGTCCTCGGAAAACTGAGGCCTGGATGGTTTCCTGCCATCTTCCACGACGCCGTCCGGGAGCACGGGAAAATCTACCTGGCGCTGTTCGCCTGGCTGGGCATCGGCTACGCCGCATTCCATTTGCTGGTTCCGGCGGCGAGTTTCTTCTACGAGCGCCTCTCCCTCATCCTGTGGACTCCGTATGTCCTGCTGCTGGCGATGCTCGCCTCCGACCTCCTGCGTGGGATTTCTCCGCGACAAGCGGCGGTGCTCGGCATCGCCGTCATGACCGGGTTCCTCGCCGTCCGGGGACGGCTCGCTTTCCTCGAAAAACCCTCGCTGGTCGGGAGCCGCCAGGAAACCGCCGCAGTGATCGATACCCTGCAAAAATGCCGCATGGAAAACGGCACGCGCCTCTACGCGTCCCCGAACTTCCATCTCATCTACACCTACTACGCCGGGCTCCCGGTCCAGAGCGTGGCCCCGGTGCGGAAATCCTTTTTTGCTTCATACAAAAAGCCGGTGGTGTTCATCGAATCGCAGATGGAGTTGATGTTTCCAGACGAGTCGGATGTCCTGCTCGCCGCGAAGGCCGGGAACATCAGCCTGGCCCCGGACCAAGCGAAGGAGCTCTGCGCGCTCGTCTGGACAGCCGTCGCGGCGGAAGAACTCGCGAAGCAGGGGATCGCGGTCCCTCCGCTCCCTGCGCTTCCGGGTTATCTCGATCCCGTTGTCGGAAAAGCGCGCCTGCAAATGCTCGATGCCCGCGAAAAATCCATCGCCGCACTGAAGTGCTGGCCGATCTTCCGCCGCCTTTCCGCCGGGCGGATCAAGGACCTCTGGCTGGGGTTTTTCTACCGCTTCGTCCATCCCGAGGACAGGACTGGCCGGAACCTCAACATCTTTCCCAGGCTGCGGAACGCAAAGCTGGAGTTTCTGCCTTCCGCAAACACCGTGATTTACGAGATCGCCCCGTAAATAGGGGAGGGCGAAGCTCCGTCTGAGCCGTAATATATGGGCTCACAAGGTTCGCCCTCCCATCGTTGGCCTTACGCGCGGATTTGGCCGGCCATCGAGGATTGTATCCTCCCGCCGAATCTGGTTTGTTTCTCGAACCTCCATGGAACTCAGCATCGTCATGCCTTGCCTCAACGAAGCGAACACGCTTCCGGCATGCATCACAAAGGCGCTGAGGTTTCTCGAGGAGAGCGGCGTCGAGGGCGAGGTCATCGTGGCCGACAACGGGAGCACGGACGGCTCGGCCCAGATCGCCCGGGAACTGGGCGCGCGCGTGGTGGATGTTCCTGTCAGGGGATACGGCGCGGCGCTTTCGGCGGGGATTTACGAAGCCCAAGGGACGTTTGTCATCATGGGCGACAGCGACGACAGCTACGACTTCCTCGGGCTCGGGCCGTTTGTGGACAAGCTCCGCGAGGGGTATGACCTCGTCATGGGCAACCGCTTTTTGGGAGGGATATCGAGGGGAGCGATGCCGTTCATGCACCGCTATGTGGGCAACCCGATGCTCAGCGCGCTGGGGCGCAGGATTTACGGCCATGCGGTCTGCCATGACTTTTACTGCGGCCTTCGCGGGTTCCGGAAAGACTCGATGAGCAGGCTCGGCATCCAGAGCACGGGGATGGAGTTCGCCCTCGAGATGATCATCAAGGCCGAGCTTTACGAGTTGAAGATCACCGAGGTGCCAACCACGCTCTCGCCGGACGGGCGCGGCCGCAAGCCTCACCTGAGCACTTACCGGGATGGCTGGAGAAGCCTCCGGCTCTACCTGCTGATGAGCCCCCGCTGGACGTTCGGCATTCCGGGCATCGCCCTCGCCACGCTCGGGCTCGCCTCGCTGGGCGCCGCCATCCTGAACTTGGTCCCGCCTGAATACACGGGCGCCGCCCGCATTTTTTCCACCGTGGCCACGGTGCTCGGATACCAGGCGATCCTGCTCGCCGTCTTCGCCAAGTTCGTCGCCATCGAGAGCAGCTTGCATCCGCCCGCCACAAAATTCTACATGCTGCAAAACCGCGGCACGCTCGAGCGGTTTGTCATCGCCGGATTTCTGATCGCCTTCATCTGCGCCACAACAGGGATGGCGGTGCGGGCCTGGGACCCGTCACCGGATCCCCGCGTGTTTTCCCTCCAGCTTGAGGCCTTCCTCGAAATCGGCCTGATCGTCGCCGGGCAGACCGTGCTCGCAGGGTTCTATTTCGGGCTCCTGCACCTCCTGCGCGAGCGCCGGCTTTTTCCCCGGAAGCGCCGCGGCGATTAGGCGCGGCGGCTACTTCAGCGATTTCTCGAACTGAGGGTCCGGTTTGGCACCGAGTTCGATCGCTTTGGCGTAGTGCTTTTTCGCGCTTTGTTTGGACAGGGCATCTCCGGTGGACTGCAGGACAGCGAGGTTGAAGTGCGCCTCGGCGTAGGCCGGGGAGAGTTTCAGGGCTTTTTCGATTTCTTGGATCGCGCGCTCCCGGTCTCCTTTCTGCTCGAAAGCGACGCCCAGATAATTGAAGGCCGAGGGATCGCTGGGATCCAGGTTGATCGCGGCCAGGAGGGATTTCATGGCGGCGTCCACCTGTCCGGTCCGCAGCAAGATGATTCCCAGTGTCGTGTGCGAGAAGGCATCGTCCGGGCTGATGGTGATCGCGTTGCGGATGGATTGGTCCGCGAGGGTCAGCTTGCCGAGTTCGAGCTGCACGGCCGCGAGGTTCGACCAGGCCAGGCCGTTGGTCGGCGCCGCCTCGGCGACCTGCTGGTAGAGCTTCTCGGCCGCCTCGAAGTTTTTCGCCTGGAATTCTTTTTCGGCCTTGGCCTGGACTGTTTGCAGCGATTCTCCCACCGGCAGGGCCGATGAGCTCAGCACCGCGGAGGGCTCCGCGTTGTTGAGGAACACGGGAGCCACTTCGTTCAGCGAGAGAGGCGGGGGAAGAGTCATTTGAAATGCCTGTCCGCCCGCGTCGCCAAGGAGCTTCTCGAGCTCCAGGATTTTCATGTCCCTCGTCGCGAGCTCGGTGAAAAGCTTCGAGATCTTATCGTTGGCGAGGTCGAGGTCGGATTGGAGCTGCGTGATGAGGGCCAGCTTCACCGGCTGGTCTTTTTCCAGATCCAGAGCCTTTGCCTCGGCGGTGTCGAGCCGCTCCGCAAGGCTGCGGTTGCGGTCGAGTGTCAGCTCGGTGTCCTTGGCTGTCTGGAGGCGCAGGAGCGTGTCGTTGAGCTGGCCGGCAAGCTTGGTGTTCTGTTCCTTGAGCTTGTCGAGCAGCTCCGCGTTCGTCCGCACGGCTTCCTCGGTTGATTTTGGCGGAGCGAGGCGGATCGCGAGGACGACCAGCGCACACACGATCACAGCCGATGCGAAGACCAGGGTTTTTCCCGCCGCGGGCCGACTGGTTCTTGCCGCATCGAGAGCCCGCGCCGCATCGGCGAGCTGGCGCGAAAGTTTTTGGTTCTGCTTGCGGGCGTCGTCGAGTTCGGAGCGGTAGCGGTCGAGGCTCTCCTTCAACACCTTCGCCGATTCGGCTTCGATCTCGGTGATTCTCGATCGCAGCGAATCCTCCGTCCTGCGGAATTCTTCGAGCGTCCGCTCGTGCGACGCCAGCCGGACCTTGAGAGCGTCGGCCAGGGCCGCTTCGCCTCTGGCTTCCTCGAGCTGGCCGGCGAGCAGTTTTTCGCTGCTGCGGAGCTTGTCCAACGAAGCGCTCTGTGCGGCAATCTCGGCTTGCAGAGATTCGACGCGCGCAGCCTCGCGGCGGGCGGCGTCGAGTTCCGAGGCGAGCGATTGTTCCTTCTGGCGAAGCGCCTCCAAATCCATGCGGCGCGCGGCGATTTCCCGGCGCAGTTCCTCGGCGTCGCGCCCGTGCGATCGGGCGGCTTCGAGTTCGGCGAGCAGGGACTTTTCCCGTTCCTGGAGCGCCTGCAGGGCGGTGCGCTGGAGGCAAAGATCCTGGCTCAATTTCTCGACGCGGCCGCCCTCGTTCTTGGCGGCTTCGAGTTCCTGAAGCAGGTCCGCCTCGCGCTTCCGGAGCCCGGCGAGGGCCAGCTTCTGACCGGAAAGCTCCTGCTGCAACTGGTCCAGCAATCCCAGGCGAGCTTGGGCGACGTTCAACTCCCTCTGGAGCGACTGCTCGCGCGAACGCAGGGCCTCCACTTCGGCGCGGACCGAGACAAGTTCTTCCCGGAGCTTCCGGGCTTCCGCCCCATCCACCCTGGCCGACTCAAGCTCGGCAACGAGGGAGGCTTCGCGCCGGCGGAATGACTCCAGCGCCGCAAACTGGGACTCGATCTGCGCCTGAAGGTTTTCCGAGAGACGGGCTTGGCCGCGGGCGGATTCGATCTCGGAGAGCAGTTCCTTTTCCCTCCCGCTCCCCGCGGCAATCGATTCCTGCTGCAGTTCGAGCTGTTTTTGAAGATTCTCCGCGCGGGTTGCGCGGGCATTCGCCGCTTCCAACTCGGAAACCAGTGCGCTCTCGCGATGGCGCAGAGCCTCGACGACCGTCCGTTGCGCGCCGAGTTCCGCGCGGAGCTTCTCGGATTGCCCCGCCAACACCCGCGCACTCTCGAGCTCGAATGCCAGGTGGTGTTCGCGTTCGCGCAACGCCTCCATCGACTCCCGGTATCCGGTCAGTTCCTCCAGAAGCTTCCCGGAATGTCCGGTCTGCCGCGATGCGGCGAGCGCGGCGGAAAGCGATTCCTCCCGCGCCCGCATCTCTTCGATCTCCGACCTCTGCCCGATCAGTTCGCCCTGCAGCGACTCGACCAGCTTGAACTGGTATTCGGCGGACTCCAGCCGGCCGGCAAGCGTCTTTTCGCGCTCTTTGGAAACGAGGAGTTCGGAATGCTGCTGCTCCAATTCCTCCTGAAGTTTGCGGGCCCAGACGCGCGAGGAATGCCCCCACTTCAACTCGGCGCGCTGCCGCGCAAGCCGGCCCTCGAGCGAACGCGCCAGATCTTCGAATTTTTTCGCCGCCGCAAGCTCGTCCTGCAGGGACTGCTCCCGCTTCTTGGCTTCCTCAAGCCGGGCAAGATGCTCTTTGGCTTCCGCCTGGTACGACTGCGCCAGCGCCGTTTCGACCTGCGCCTCCTCCAGATGAAGCGCCAGCGCCTCCTTCTGCTTCAAAACCGCCTCCAGCTCGGCTTTTTGCCCGTCCAGTTGCCTGGTCAACGCCTCGACGCGGGAGGCCTCCTTTTTCGTGGCCTCCAACTCCGACAACAAAGATTTTTCCCTGGAGTGAAGCGCCTCCAGCGTCTCCTCCTGCTGCTGCGCCAGCTCCACTTGAAACGCGAACGCCTGCCCTGCCTTGTTTCGCGTCTCCTCGATCTGCAGCTTCAGAAAATCCTCGCGCGACTTTGCCCGGTCCAACTCCGCTTGCAGCACCGCCAGTTTCTGGTCCGCCGAAAGCCGCTTTTTCCCCGCTCCCTCGTTCTGTTCCTCAAGGGATGCGCCTGGATCCTCTTGCGAAAAGGAATCCGGATCTTGCTGCGAGTTCATAAACGTTATCAAGAGACGATACGCGGATTATGCGAAATCCGTAACCGTCTGCAAGCCAATAATGCAACCGGATGAAAAAAAGGAGTTCTTGAGATTTCCAAAAAAGTTATTAACATCCATCTCCGACCTGTTTTGAAAATAAAATATTCCCATGTTCCAGCATCGTGAGCTTGGTTTGATCCAATCGTATCAAATCGGCGTCACGCTGGTGATGAGCGTTTTGTATTGGGGGTATTTTTTGATCTTGGACAATCTGATTCCGGGATTTTCGCTGATGGGATTCTCGACGTATTTCGAGTATTTTCTGGCGATCACGCTGGGTTTCCAGCTCTCGTTTTTGAGCTCGAAGCAGCACGATATTTTTTCGGTGACCTCGGGGATCATGGAAAGCCACCGTTTTATTTGGCCGCACATGGTTTTTGCGACGGCAATCACATTCATGTTCGCGTTTCTGAAGCGGGACGACGCCATCTCCCGGCTGTTCCTCTTCACGTATATTCCGCTGACGTATGTCGTTCTGGTGGTAATCAACCGCTATTTCGCGCTGAACATCCTGCGGAAATTTCTGCACCACCAAAGCCAGAAGCTCCTGCTCATCGGGCAGCCGGGAGAACTGACAAAAATCGAGTCCCTCCTGTCGAAGGCGAAATTGTTCGGGATGGAAACCGCGGGGATGCTCACGGAGGCGCCGGCGGAGGACCTGCCGTGGGGGATCAAGAAGCTGGGTGGGCCGGATGATCTGCAGGAGGTTTTGGACACTTACGAAATCGGGAACATCTTCATCATTGGCAGCCCGAGGGACCGCCGGTGGCTGGCCGGGTGGATGCGGCAGGCGGAAGCCCACGGGTGCAGGGTTTCGCTTGTCAACGACCTTGATGTCTTTCTCCAAAGGCGGATTTCGTTCTTCCGGTGCGACAACATCGACCTGATCGAACTCCGCGAAGAACCGCTCCAGAATGTGATCAACCGGCTGATCAAACGGGGGTTTGACATCTGCATGAGCCTCGCCGTGGTCGTGTTGATTCTGCCGCTGTTGGTCCTGCTGGTATGGGTCCTTCAAAAGCTGCAGGCACCTGGCCCGCTCTTTTTCAAGCAGCGGCGATCGGGCCTCCACAACAATCCCTTCATCATTTTCAAGTTCCGCACGATGTATGCCGACCAGTGCGACTCCTCCCAACAGGTGACGGCGAGTGACAGCCGGATCTTCCCGGCGGGAAGGTGGCTGAGAAAATACAGCATCGACGAGTTTCCCCAGTTTTTCAATGTGCTCTCCGGCCAGATGAGCGTCGTGGGGCCGAGGCCACACATGCCCGAGCACGACGAAATCTTCGAGGAAGCCATGTCCGCCTACCGGATCCGCCACTTCGTCAAACCCGGCCTGAGCGGGCTGGCGCAAATCCGCGGCTACCGCGGAGAAGCGATGACCAAGGACCACATCGTCAAGCGCGTCGAGTGCGACATCGAATACATCGAAACCTGGTCGCTGCCGCTGGACATCCGGGTGATCTGGCGGACGTGCATCGAGGTCCTGCGCCCTCCGAAATCCGCTTATTGAGCGAAAAGAAGGCCGGCCATTTTTTCCACGAAGGCCTCCTTGGAAAACCGCAGCGCGTGGGCGCGGATGGCTTCCATGTCCCAGGAAATCTTTTCGCACCGGGCCACCGCGTCGAGGAACTCCTCTTCGGAAGGCTCGGCGAAGAACACCCCGGTCAGCCCGTCGGCGACGGTTTCAAGCGCCCCTCCCTTGCCGAGCGCGACAACCGGTTTCCCGCAGGCCATGGCCTCGACGGGAGCGATGCCGAAATCCTCCTCGCCGGGAAGGATCAGCGCGCGGCACTTCGAGTAGTGCTCGTGGATTTCCCGGTCGTCCACATGCCCGCAGAACCGGATTGACGGACCTGCGATCGCCTTGAGGCGCGCGTCATACGGCCCCTCCCCGACCACCACCAAACGCTGTCCGGTCCGCGTGAACGCCCGGACCGGAAGCTCGATATTTTTATAGCCGAGCAGCCTGGAGACCACGAGGTAGTATCCCTCCTCCTCCTCCGACGTGTGGAACAGCGAGGTTTCGACCGGCGGATGCACGACGATGGAATCCAGGCCGTAGCATCTCTTGATCCGCTCCTGCACATTCCGCGAGTTGGCGACGAGCAGTTTCATCCTCGCAGCCGCTGCGCGATCCCATTCGCGCATCTTCGGAAGGGCGCGGCGCACCAGCAGGTTCAGCGGGCGTAAGCCGACCTCGTAATCCAGATAATCCTCTGTCTGCCAGAGGAACCGCGTCGTGTTGTGCATGTAGCAGACGGTCCGGGTCCGGGGCGAAAACCGGAGATGCTTGGCAAACGTGCTGCAACTGATCCAGGCGACGTCGGCGTCGATTTCCCCGAATGACCGGAATGCGGACGGAAACAGCGCGAAATACTTTTTGAAGTGGCCGTGGTGCTGGATGAACGGCAACCGCTGCATCCAGGATGTGCGGATGTCCGCGTTGTCGTATTCTTCCCCGAGGGCACCGTAAATAACGGCGCTCGTGTAAATGGGAGCGTCGGGGAACCGCTCATGCATGGCCGCAACCACCCGCTCCGCTCCCCCCATTTGGATGAGATAGTCGTGGGCCAGAACGAGATTCATAGGGAAGTGAAACCGGATAACACGCGGTCCGTTTGCTCCAGGACCGAAGACAAAGAGTATCGTTTGCAGGCCTCCGCCGATGCAAGCAATCCCGTCGCGCGCCCGCGGTCCGGCAGGGAGAGGACATCCCGGATGGCCGCCGCCAATTCCCTTGCGTCGCCGGGCGCGAACAGCCAGCCCGTCTCTCCGTGCCGGATCATCTCCGCCGGACCACCGGCGCGGCTCGCGATCACCGGTCTCCCGAAAAGCATCCCCTCGGCCACGACCCTACCGAACGGCTCCGGGGCCACCGACGTGTGCACGATGACATCCGCGGCCTGCATGAGCCGAGGGATGTCGTCCCGCTGGCCGAGAAAATCGACCCTTCCGGCCAGCGCGGGTGAGGAAGCCAGAGCCTTGAGCTCGCCGGCATACCGGTGGTCGTCGCCTGTGAAAAATGCCTCCCCGACGATCCAGACCCTGAGCTTCGGGATTTCCGAGGCCGCCCGCAGGAGAAGATCCTGCCCCTTCCAACGGGCGATGCGCCCAAAGACGGCGGCGACGGGCGCGGGCCCGGCATGGAATTCCGCGCGCGCCGCGAGAACCTCCTCGCGCGAAAGGGGAGCGAAACGCGTGGGATCGAATCCGTTCGGGATGACATGCACGGGGGCTTTTCCGCCCGCCTCTTGAAACGCCGCCGCCGTGGCCCGCGAATTTGCGATCACCGCGCGCGTCCTGTTGGCCGCGTGCGTGATCAGCCGGATATTCAGCCGGCTGAAGTGTTCCGGTGTCAGCAAATCGTGGAGGTGGAAAACGGTTGGCACCCGCAGGCCCATTCCTGCAACCACCCCATGGAGCAGGGCTTTCGCCGTGTTGAGATAGACGAGATCCGCCCCGCGGATTTCTTTTCTGAGCGCCCGGAGGAACCCGGCCATTTCGGGTGCCGCCGCGAGGTAATCGGCGATCCCGGCACCCTTCCCGACAACCGCGAGTCGTTGCGGGGGCTCGGTGACAGAGACAGAAACCCCTCTCGCACGAAGCATCTCGCCGAACCGCCCGTTCGAAAAAAGCAGCACGCGCGACCGGCCGCGATAATGGGCCGCGATGTCGGCGAGGCACAACTCCGCCCCTCCGGGCTGCCCGCTTTGGTCGATGAATAGAATCATCGGAACCTCGCGTCTGGATGATCTTTTGCTTCTCCGGCAACCTGCTCGTAAACGGCCAGCGTGCCGCGGGCGCATTTCTCCCACGAGAACCGCCGCGCCTGCGCGAGGGACAACTCCGAGCGCCGCGCCAGCTCGCGCGGATCGGAGAGAAGCGACCGCAGCGCCTCCGCGAGCGCCGCGTGATCGTGCGGCGAGACGAACACGCCGGCTTCCCCGGCGACCTCCGGCAGCGAGGCGACGTTTGAGACGACCACCGGCGTCCCGCAGGCCATCGCCTCGAGGACCGGCCAGCCGAACCCCTCCCAGAACGACGGAAAAACAAACGCGTCGGCCGCGCGGTAGCAGGCGGCCATCATCCGGTCATCAAATATCTTGCCGGCGTGCCGGATGCGGTCGCCGACCCCGAGCCGGGCGACGAGCGCGGATTCGTCCTCGAAAAAATCCGCGCCGACCCGCAGGAGCCAAACCTCGCCGCCGGGCACCGGGTTCTCTTTCAGAATTTTCAGGGCCTGCAAAATGGCAGGCGTGTTCTTGTAGCGGGTGGCCGTGGCGACATGGAGGAGGACCCGCGCTCCGGCGGGAATCCCGTAACGGGCAAGAACCCCGAACCGTTCGTCGGCGCGCGACAGTCCCGGAACCCCCGTCCCGGGCCCGAAAGCCGGGTTGCAGCCGTAGGGGACGACCTCGATTTTCTCCGCCGGGATGCCTGCGATTTCCACCAGGGTTTTCCGGGTGCTCTCCGAGATGGCGATGATCTTACGGCTGCGCCTCATGCAGCGGATCCGCAGCGGATAGGTGAGCCTGGTCAGTATCGGGTGCGGCATGGAAACAAGTCCCTTGGCCGCGAGAAGGGGAATGATGTCGTGGCATGTCAGGATGGTGCGCTCCCGCGGGGTCGCCAGCGCAAGGCTGGCATGGCTGTGATCAAGAATGTGAAAGACGGATGCGCCGCGAACCGGGCGGATCAGGCGCGGATATTTGACGAACCTGGCGTGCCGCCCGGCCATTTTTTCGCCGAAGGCCCCCCCTCCAAATGCCGCCGCAACCCTTCCATCGGGCTCGCAGGTCATCTCGTCGAACGCCCAGTTGCCAGCCCGGAGCGCACGCAGCGCCCCCGCCAGTTCCGTGGCATATCTCCGCATGCTCTCCGATGGAAAGCCCGCGATGTTCGGCAGGAGGACCGCCTTGTGCATGATCAGACGTTGCTTGTAGTCGAACGCTCAAAGGTTTGACAATGGCAAACGCCCGGTCCCCAACAGCGATGCCAGCGCATTGGCAAAGCCTTCGGTGTCTTTGATCGCGTCCCCCCCCCTCTGCGTTTGTTATAAGATATGGTATCAGACGCCGCCCTCGATTTTGAGATCCGGTCCGATCCGCTGATATGTCACATCGGCGAGCCGGAGTCCTTCCTCGTTTGAGCCGGCACCGCGGCCTGCGATCGCGGGAACCCCGCCACCGGTGAGAACTGGAGCAACATAAAATACCACGCGGTCCACGAGCCGTTGATCAAAGGCCTCGCCCAGCATCCGCCCTCCCCCTTCGATCAGAACCTTCTCGACCCCTTTGCCGCCCAGATCTTCCAGCACCTCGCGAAGCGGGACATTTTTATAGACGAGGGTCTTTTCGCGGAATCCATCGGTGAAGAGGTGGCTCGTGCGGGGAAGTTTTCCCGAGCGAGTCCAAACCACCCGCCAAGGTTGAAGCGCAGACGGAATCCCGCGGATCGTCAGCCGGGGATTGTCCGCCCGGACAGTTTCCCCTCCGACAAGAATGGCCCCGCATCCCGCTCTCAGCCTCATCGCGTCGAGCCGGGATTCCTCCGAAGTGATCCATCTCCTGCCCGGCGGAGAGGCGATGCGGCCATCCAGGCTCATCCCCGCCTTGGCCACCACGAAGGGAAATCCGGTCGCGATCCACTTGTTCCAAGCCTCGTTCAACAAAGCGCATTCCTTCTCCAGGATGCCGCTCGTCACAGAAACTCCGGCCTTTTTCAAAATCCTGTCCGCCCGGCCGGCATGGCTCGGGTTGGGATCGCGTGCCCCATAGACGACACGGCGGATTCCCGCGCGGATGATCGCCTGTGTGCAGGGCGGCGTGCGCCCGTGCGTCGAACAGGGCTCGAGCGTCACATACAGCGTCGCCCCCCGCGCATCGGAGGTTTTTTCCAATCCGCCCAGCGCCTCGATTTCCGCATGGGGACAGCCCGCCGCGCGGTGCCAGCCGCGCGAAAGGATCCTGCCCTTTTTGACCACGACAGCCCCGACGGCGGGATTCGGGTGCGTCTGTCCCGATCCCTTGGCGGCCTCAAGAAGGGCAGCCCTTACGAATTTTATGTCCTCGCGAATGGACGGAGTCACAGGCATGATCATCCACAACCACACTGATCGTGCAACTTCGCTTCCAGGATAAAGAGCACTTCTTCCACGACACCGCCCAGATGCTCCGAAGCGGAATCCCCCTCCAACGGGCGTTGGAGCATCTCGCCAGCGGTCGCGACCGCGCGGCCGCCGCCGCACGCGCCGCCGCCCCGCTCGTCAACCAGGAACTCGACGCCGCGCTCAAGGCGGGAGGCTTTTCGATCGTTGACAGGGAAATCCTGGCCGCCGGAGAGCAGAGCGGAAGGCTGGAGGAAGCCTGCCGCGAGTTGGCGGATTACTATGCCCACCTCGCGAAGGGCAGGAAGCGCGCGGTCGCTGCGTCGCTCTACCCGGTCTTCATTCTCCATCTCGCCGCCCTGCTGCTCTCGATCCCGCCGGCCATCATCGATGGAAGCGTTTCCAGTTTCGTCAAACACGTCGCTTTCTTTCTCGGCACCGCGTATCTGATCGGCGTTCTCTTCGTTCTGGTTTTCTGGATCCTTGCGAGGGCTTTTCAATCCAGCACGGCCGCCGACCGCTTGATCTGCAGGGTTCCGGTCGTTGGCGGATCTTTTCAAGATGCGGCGCTGGCACGGTTCTGTTTGGTCCTCTCGCTCGGCATCCGGTCCGCGGACGGCGTGCTCTCCAGCCTCGGCCGGGCCGGGCGAGCGAGCAAAAGCGCCTGCGTGGACGAGGCTTCGGAGGAGGCGGTTTCCGCGATCCGCGCAGGTGCCGGATTCGCTGGATCGCTGGCTGTCTCGCGTTCGTTCCCGGTGGATCTGGAACGCGCGTTCCATGTCGCGGAGGCCTCCGGCAGGCTCGAAGAGGAAATCACGCGGTGGGCGGGGATCTACCGGGACCGGTTTTTCCAGCGGGTCGATTCCCTCACGGAATGGCTCCCGAGGATCCTGTATCTCCTGATTGTCGCCCTGGTCGTCTTCCGGATGTTCTCACTCATCGCGCAGATCACCGGCGCCTACTCGGGCCTACTCGGCGGTCTTTGAAATGTCGTTCAGCGTCCTCCGAGCGCGCACTCTTCGCACGGCTTGATCTGCTGGAAAAAATCGTTGCCCTTGTCGTCCACGAGGATGAAGGCCGGGAAATCCACGACCTCGATTTTCCAGACCGCCTCCATCCCGAGTTCCGGGTATTCGAGCATCTCGACCTTCCGGATGTTGTCTTGGGCGAGGATGGCTGCGGGACCGCCGATCGAGCCGAGATAAAACCCGCCGTGGTTTTTGCACGCATCGGTGACCTGTTTGCTGCGGTTGCCTTTGGCGATCATGACCATCGAGCCGCCGTTCGACTGGAAGAGGTCCACGTAGCTGTCCATGCGGCCGGCGGTGGTGGGGCCGAACGATCCGGACGGCAGGCCCTTCGGGGTCTTGGCGGGCCCGGCGTAATAAACCGGGTGGTCCTTGAAATACTGCGGGAGCCCCTCGCCGCGGTCGATCCGCTCTTTGAGCTTGGCGTGCGCGATGTCTCGGGCGACGACGATCGTGCCGGTGAGTTCGAGCTGCGTCGTCACCGGATGCTTCGAGAGTTCCTTGAGGATCTCGGGCATCGGGCGGTTGAGGTCGATCTTCACACTGTGCTTTGCCGAAACCCGACGGTAGCTGTCCGGGATGAAACGGCCGGGATTCGTTTCGAGCACCTCGATCCAGATGCCGTCCTTGTCGATCCGGGCTTTGATGTTGCGGTCGGCCGAACAGGAAACCCCCATGCCGACCGGGCAGGATGCCCCGTGGCGCGGCAGGCGCACGATCCGCACGTCGAGCGCGAAATACTTCCCGCCGAACTGCGCGCCGATCCCGCACGTCTGAGCGGCTTTCAGGATCCTGTCCTCGAGTTCGACATCGCGAAATGCCTGCCCGAGCGCATTTCCCCCGGTCGGAAGCGCGTCGAGGTATTTCGTGCTCGCGAGCTTGACGGTCTTCAAACAGGCTTCTGCGGACGTTCCCCCAATCACGAAAACGAGATGATACGGCGGGCAGGCGGCCGTCCCGAGCGTCTGCATTTTTTCGACGAGAAACTTTTCGAGGCTCGCGGGGTTGAGCAATGCCTTGGTCTCCTGGAAAAGATACGTCTTGTTCGCGGAGCCGCCGCCTTTGGTGACAAAAAGGAAATCATACGTCATCCCGTCGGCTGCGTAGAGGTCGATCTGCGCGGGCAGATTGGTCCCGGTGTTGACCTCGTCATACATGTTGAGCGCCGCGGTCTGCGAGTAGCGCAGGTTTTCGCCCGTGTAGGTCTCGTAGATGCCCCGGGAAATCGCCTCCTCGTCGTGGCCACCGGTCCAGACCTGCTGGCCTTTCTTCGCCACCACCGTCGCCGTGCCCGTATCCTGGCAGAACGGCAGCACGCCGTGCGCGGAGACCTCCGCGTTGCGCAGCAGAGTCAGCGCGACCGTCCGGTCGTTCTCGCTGGCCTGCGGGTCCTCAAGGATCGCCGCCACCTGCGCGAGATGCCCCGGACGGAGAAGAAACGACACGTCGCGGACCGCAGACCGGGCCAGATACGTCAGCGCCTCGGGCTCGACTTTCAAGACCGGCTTCCCCTCGAACTCGCCGACCGAAACAAACTCGTCGGTCAACTTCTTGTATTCGGTCGTGTCCTCGCCGAGCGGAAAGAGTTTTTGAAACGTGAATGCGGGTGGTGGTTTTGCCATGGCTTCGTGGTATTAGAATAAGTAATGCTGGCACAGACCGCGTGGTTTCGCAACCTCAATGCCCGCGCGTCTCCATGAAGCTGTTCGCGCAAAGGCTGGCGTAGAGGCCGTCGGCTGCGACCAACTCGTCATGCCTCCCCCTCTCGACGATGCGGCCGCGTTCGAGCACGAGGATCTGGGAGGCGTGGCGGACGGTCGAAAGCCGGTGGGCGATGACGAAGCTGGTCCGGTGTTCCATGAGCCGGTCGAGCGCCTGCTGGATGAGAAACTCGGTGGCCGTATCCACGCTGGCGGTCGCCTCGTCGAGGATCAGGATCGGCGGGTTTTTCAGCAGCGCCCTCGCGATGGAGACCCGCTGCTTCTCGCCCACGCTGAGGCGGATTCCCCGCTCGCCCACGGGCGAATGGAGCCCTTTCGGTAGCCGCCGCACGAAATCGGCCGCGTTTGCCGCCTCCAACACCTTCCACATCTCGTCTTCCGCCGCATCCGGCTTGGCGACGATCAGGTTCTCCGCTGTTGTCCCGTTGAAAAGAAACGTCTCCTGAGTCACGACGGCGATGTTCCGCCGGAGATGATGCCGCGGGATCTGGCGCAAAGGGATCCCGTCGATCAGGATCTCCCCCTGCCCGAACTCGTAGAACCGGACCAGCAGGTTCACGAGGGTGGATTTCCCGGCTCCGGTCGGACCGACAAGCGCGATCGTCTCGCCCGCACGCGCGGACAAGCTCACACCCGCGAGAACCGGGAGATCCTTCGAGTAGGAAAACGTCACATCGCGATACTCGACATCCCCGCGGACTGTCCCGCCGGCGGCAGCCTCCGCGCTATCGGCAGGCTCGGGATCGGAATCCATGATTTCGAAAACCCGGTCGCCCGCCGCGCGGCCGGCCTGGAAAATCTGGTTGAGCTGGTGCAGCCGCCCGACCGGTTCGTAAAGGTAGCGGGCGAGCACAAAGAACGCGACCAGCACGCCGACATCCATCCGCTTCGCCAGAACCTCGTGGGCACCGTATCCCGCGATGAGAAGCATCCCGCAGGAGGTAAAAAATCCCATCCCGGGCTGGTAGATCGCCCATGCCCGCATCACGAGCAGGGTCGCTTTCCTCACCGCGTTGCTGGCAGCGTCGAAGCGCGACTGCTCGCGCTCCTCACTCGTGTAGGTCTTGATTTGCCGGATGCCGGCGATGTTGTCGTGCAGCAGCGAATTCAGGGCGGACACCGTCTTGCGCTGGAGGTGGTAGCGCGAGCGAGCGGTGAGCGTGTAGGTCAGCGCGCCGGCGGCGAGGAACGGGATCGGCACAAGCGCCGCCACGGTGAGGGACGGGCTCCAGGCCAGCATCATCCCGCTCACGATCACGATCTGCAGCACGGCGACCGTCCCCTGCTCGATCCCGTCGATCAGCACCCGTTCGACGCTCGTCACATCCTCGATGAGCCGGGTCATAATGTCCCCGGTCGCGCGGTTGTCGAACCACGGCAGCGGCAGCTTCTGGATGTGCCCGTAGAGCTCGCTGCGCAGGTCGCAGATCACTTTTTGCTCGAAATGGTTGTTGAACGTGATGCGCAGGCTGTCGAGCAGCCCCTGCATGAAAAACGCCGCGAGCCCCACTCCCAGCAACGGTGCCAAAAGCGCCGGCTGGTTCCCCCGGATCACGTCGTCCACGATCCGCTGCGTCACCGCCGGAAAAATCACCACCATCAGCGTCCCGAGCACCGCGCAGCCCAGCGTCGCGAACGCCAGCAGCGGATACCGGCGCACGTAGGGAAGGACGCGGAAGAAGACGTGCATGGGTCAGTCTTTCCCCGCCAGGATCGAAATGAAAATGACGTTGTCGATCTCCAGCGCGATCTCCAGCGCGCACGGCGTCGGAAACGCGATCCAAAGCTCGGGGTTCGTGATCCAGTCCATAGGCGCGCTGTTTTACCAAAGCACGCCCCCGTGTCCATGATGATTGGCGGAGCGGGTGTTCGGCGGCGATCCTTCAGGGCGTGCCGGCAACAACCCTCGATACGGATATTTGGGTTGAGCTCCCCGCACGCCGCTTTGTGCGTTTGACAGCAATCATCGTCCGGCTTGGCAGAATCATGTTGGCGCCGACTGTGGCCGCGCTCGCGGACGAGACGCTGGTGAATTTTCTGCCAAGGGATGACGGCCGGGCATCGAAGCCGTCCGCCACCCTCGCCACAAATTCGCATCGAAGTTTCTCTTGCAACAAGAAAATATCCCGCTATATATGGAGTTTAATCGCGGGGTGGAGCAGCCCGGTAGCTCGTCAGGCTCATAACCTGAAGGTCGTAGGTTCAAATCCTACCCCCGCAACCAATTTAAGAGCCCGTAACGACGCTTCACTGAGGCCTTTACGGGCTCTTTTGTTTTCTGGTTTTCGCGCTGACCCCTGTATTTATCAGGGTTTGCGGGCGGCGGCCCCTCGCTAAGGCCCATGTATCCTTGTTATCCCGATTTTTCCAGTGCGGTGCTGCACGGCATTGCACGGTGCTAGATGACTTCATAAGTATATGCGAAATCTATGCGAATACCCAGAAATGAAAGGCTATCGGCATTTGGGAAAACGATGTTTGCGCGATGGCGCGGAAAAATCGCGGTCGAAAAATCTTTTCCGCGAAAATTTTCAGCAGAGCCGACCTTTCAAAAAACGCCATGAACTGGCAGAATATCACCAGCATGGACTTAACCCGAAGCACGAAATGCCCGTCACCGCTCGCCGTGGCAAATATCGTGTGTCGCTGCAGAACGGAGGATTGGCGAAGCGCTACCGATCCCTGAAAGGATGCCCGTCATTCAGACCGACCGCATGGAAAGCCCTTGCTGGCGCTGATACCGAGGGGGCGCCGGGCAGCGTCATTCTCTTTCAGGAAGCGATTTTCCAGATGGACGTGGACGGCGTCAATGCTTCACTCCCCGAGCGAAGTTGAGGCGCGGACGCACCGCGCCCCAGACATCTGAATGCCGGGGCGGCTACGCGGCCAGTGAGTAGAGAGCAGGCGAGGAATGACCAGGGACGTGCCGCTTGCCGGTCGGCACAGGCTCGCTGGGAAGGCGAGGCGGTTGCTCGCCAGCGTCAATCCGCGCGGCGGAGGCCAGCACGGACTTCAGGGAAAAACGGGTTTCCCGCGAACCCATGGGGACTTTTTCAAGCCACCCGGACGCAATGAGCCGTTGCGTCGTCTTGGGAGGGAAAAAGAACGGGGTGATCTGTTTCCGTGTGGGGAACGGGGGCAGCACCGTGGCATACCCGGTGAGCGGGTTCAGATTCAGAATGTAAGGAGTTTGATTTTCGGAGATGTTGGACACGACACATGGCCACAAGCGTTGTTATGTGTTGGTGCCCTCGGTTTTTTTATCGTCTCCGTAATTGGCTCGCGACGCGGTTGCTTGGGGAACGCCTTTTTGGTTCTTGAAAAACGCGTTGTGTGTCAAACGCTCCCCCGCACGGCTGTTTCAGGTAGCCACTCCTTCTAGTATCGCTCGTGATATTCCCCACTATACGCTCTTTTCCTATTGCTGTCAAGGCCAAAATCTGCATGCCCCGTAGAATTTGCATCTCCATGCCCGCTGGGAATGCCAGCCGGAATCATATCGAGAAGTGGGAGTCCGATGCGCTACAGGTGGGACATATCGTTGGAAATTGCAATGTTTCGAGGGCGGTCAATCGCTCTACTAATGACTCCTTAAAATTACAAAAACTCGTGGTGCTATTTAGCTCAATGAAGCTTCATCCGAAATTCCGGACTACGGTTGTTTTAAATTGTGGCCGAGCGACGTATACCGCTCGCCCTTTGAATTCAGCATTTGCGGAAAAACCAGATTATGCCGTCCTTGGCCCGGTTGGTGTTGTAGTCGTATTGCAGGTTGCCCTTCCACGACGCTTCCCAGTCTATCACAATCCAGCTCGGCAGGCTCTTCGGTATCATGTCTGCCATTTGGGCGTGGTTCTCCGCGAAGTCGGCCTCGCTTTCCGCCGTGCCTTCGAAGGCTTCACAGGCCTTCTCGATGGTGCCTTCGCAGTAGTCTTGGCCCGTTGCTTCGCGGTAGTGGGCGAGGAGTTCACGCTCGTCTTCATTGAGGGCGAGCCAGTCGAAGAGTTCATCTGGAACCGAAGACTCGGAATAGAAGCATTCTGGGAAGCCTTCGTAGTCTTGAAACATCAGCTCCGGGTCTGCCTCGTCGCTGTGCAATTTCTTGCACGCTTCGAGGAAGTCTTCCTTGTCTGAGTAGTCATGGAGATCCAGCCACTTTCCTTTGATGCTGCCGCAGTTGTATTTTTCGTAGGTCCCGACATAAATGCGGGGTTGTGTGTCAATAGTTTTCATATTTTCAATTGATTTCATTATTAAGATACTGGTTTTCGTAATAAATCGGTTGATTATGCCATATTTTGTTATCTCGTTAATGCCCTTCTGTTTATAAATGGTTTGTCATGCACGCTTGAAAAAAAATCCGCTGCTGAGCATGTTTCGATTGGCTGACGCCACTCAACTCGTATGCAATTACAGACAAAAAGGCCGCATCGCTAATTTCGACGATGTTCGCCAAAAGCACATCGGGCTCGTCCCTGTAGCGCATCTGTGACCTGCGCACGTGCTTTTTGGGTGTGAGGTCCAGGTTAAATTTGGCGCAAATCGCGCTACTCCCGATTGCCCATGCAGTGAGCGCAGGCAAATCTTTGTGCCGCTGTTGAGCCAGCACACTACCGTTATCCCAGAATACCGGCTCATGGTCGGCGAGGCTTTCTCTAATATGGCGTTATGCGGTTACAATGAATGGCGGTTTTTTTATAGGGCCTTTTTAGCACCGCGAGAATATTAGCGGTAGGGCCTATTTCTATATTTTTTCAGGTTTAGCAATGCCTGCCGAGGATTCGCTAATAGCTGGCGTATCTTGCCTGGCATGACGATCACCGAATACGTCGCAGCCTTTCACACCAAACCAAAAGCACCCAAAGCGGAGATCGTCGAACGCTGGAACACGAGAGTTGTTCCGCAGGGGCTCCATGCCCGAGGACGCGCGGGAGCAGCCGATTACCTCGCCCGCTACGGCAAGGGCATCTCCGCAAAAAAAGTCGCTGCACTCGCGCTGATGGCAGAAAGCGAAAATGCTGTTGATATGGCAGCGGCCTTCTGGGAGGAGGCTTACCGGCTCGAAACGGGCAAATTTGAACCCTTTGGCGGCGGCAGTGGCGCCAAGGCCGCGAAGCCCGTGAACATCCCGACCGCGCGCAAGGCCGAGAGCGTCGTTCTCGCCGGGATTCCCGACGAGATGCAACCCGGCAAGATCGCGACCATGCAGCCCGATGACGCGCCGCTTCCCCAGTCGGCTTACGTGCTCGACCCCGAGTATATTGGGCAACCGAAGCGCGATGGCAACCGTGACGTGGTATTCGGAACGCCCACGGGCGTCGCCCACCAGTCGCGTTCCTGCCTCGTGACGCCCACGTTCTCCACAGAATTCGACGAGGCCGCCCAAAAAGCCGCCGCCGAAATCGGCGCGTTCATCCTCGATGGAGAAAAACTGTACCTCAGCGCGAGTGGCAAAGAACACCGCACCGCTGCCCAGGCGACGACGGAAAACGCAAACCTCGGACAGCCCACAGTCCGGCCTGTCACCAAATACTCGGCCTTCAAAGCGCTCTATTTCAAGGGGTCGCTCTTGGAGCGCACTGAGATCGAGCGCATCAAAGCCGGTGCCATCGTGGTCGCCGCCATCCAGCGCCAGGGTGTCGGGGAGATCGTTTTGGAAGCGACGCCAACTGCCTACACGACGTTTGAGAAAACGTCGCTCGTTTCGCGGCAAAAAGCCGAAGGGCGCGAGGGAGAGGTCTGGACAAAGCGCAACTGCACCTATACCGGCGGCAAGGGCCACAAGACAGACACCGTGCGAACCAAATACCTCATCGAGGTCGAGGTCATCATCACTGGCGTCGAGAAAAGCACCGCAGATGGCCGCACTGTCGCCGCCTTCGTGGTGAGCGACCTTTCCGGCAAACCTGTCGGCAAGGTGGGAACTGGATTCGACGAAGCCACGGGCAAGAAACTGTTTGCACGGCACAAAGCCAATCCTGGCCAGGTGCGCGTCCGTGTCATCGCACAGGGACATACAGGAAGCGGCAAACTCATGCATGCCCGCCTCGGCGGCGGGAGGGAAACTGGACGCCAATAACCGATATGCCGTCGAGCAAACGTTTCAGATAATTAGGTGAATTGCTTGCGAAGCACATCAACTGGCACCGATTTTGACCCGCCTGGCCGAATCACGCACAGAATGCTCGGGGCACACGGACTCGAGCCCATCTCAGGAAAGCAAACTCTGCCCTTCATGAAGATTACATCATGGATTCGAGGCATGCAAAAATAGTGGAAGAAATGCGAGCCAGTTGATGATGGCAGCAAAGTCACGATGGTGCTCCCCCGCTTGAGACTCGTGCTGCAAGCCTTGTTCAGCAGGTGATTCCGATAGTTGCCGCCGGATGGCAGGAGAAATATTGATTCGCCCGGCCAATCCCTCGAAAATATCGAGCCGGCACATATTGAAAGGTGTTCGACCGATTTTGACAACCATTTCGGCCTTATGGGAGAAACCACAGTTTGAATGTGGAAAGCCTGGTCCACGGTTTCGAATAACTGCAGCGGAATCTGCGTTCGTTCTACCGGCGGCGTTCCTGGGGTTTCGGCAAGCAAACTTCTCATGTAATTCTGCGTTTTTGAAGCGTTGAGGGAATGAAATATATGTTCCATTCCATAGGATACAAAAATGCATATCAGAATTGTTTATATTTTTTCGGTCATTCGCGCCTTTACTGCTAATTCTACTCTTGCTAAGAACCTGCAAAATATTTTTGAACATGGACCCTTGATAGCAGAAAGAACGTGACGGCAAGGCGCTCGCGAATGTCCATTTCCTCTGCGGCTGCAACTTAACGAACAATGCCGCCAGACGGCTATATTCCACTCTCGCCCAAGGAATGCGTGTCTTTTATAGGCTTGGCCTTGTTCAGGCGGTGTAGCCTGCCGTAGAAGCAGAACCTGCTTGCAGGCCGCCCAAAGGGCAACACGAGGCATCGGCAATACCGCAGCGTGTATTGCCGATGCCTTCGTTCAGTGGTCATGCCAAAGAATTTGCAGCAGGGCGACTTGTGGTAACTTCTTTTCGCGCTCTAGTGACACGAAAGAATCACCTATTTACTTCCGGGCAGATGCTGGCCCGTATTTCCTCAACGGTTGGAGTTTTGACCCCTTTCCCCGGATAAACGACCAACACGCTGTCAAACGCAGCCGGATTCTTTGCGTTCCCGAAGCACAGTCGCCCGCGAAAAAAGAAAATAAGCTTTTTGGGTGCGTTCAGAACGCTCTTCTGAAACCATGCCGCTCCTGTGCGCGATGGGATGAGACACACGACAGTTGTCCCTGCGTTTTGAGCTTCCGAGACCGCTTTTTCCATCCATTCCCCGATAGTTGGTCCGTAGGGAGGATTTAGCCAGACAGTATGGCCTGCCCAGCTAAATGATAAACCATCATCGTCAGCAGTGTAATGCAATTTGCACTTGGCATTTTCTTCTGTCGAACACGGGTCCAAACTGAACTTGTAGAGTTTGTCAAGCCCTTCAAATAGCCAATCCGGCGTGGACCACTCCACTTTACGGCTTGAGTGCATAACTCTGCGCGAATGGAGCCTGCGTGCATTGGGGTGGACCCCGTTTTCGAACCAGCAGGAGCTAAAATAAGCTATGGCATGCGGGTGGGATTTGGACTCTACGTGTTGGTTGTGGAGGTATCAACCTCCGATTGGAATGG
>Ga0316230_1000310_pt1 | contig 71573 bp, 69 predicted proteins | sample TBH18025metaG_FD_206004 | JGI IMG/M metagenome (GOLD analysis project Ga0316230, IMG submission 206004) | Freshwater microbial communities from Trout Bog Lake, Wisconsin, USA - TBH18025 | ecosystem: Environmental > Aquatic > Freshwater > Lake > Hypolimnion/Profundal zone | place: USA: Wisconsin... | reverse complement strand
ATAATTTGCTCGGCAAATTGGAGCATGGTCATCTCGGTCGGATTGCCAATGTTCACAGGTAAATCGTAGTCGCTCATCATCAGGCGATAAATGCCTTCGATCAAATCCGCATAGTAACAGAAGCTGCGCGTCTGCGTGCCTTTGCCGAAAATGGTAATGGGCTGGTTCGTGAGCGCCTGGCTGACAAACGCCGGCACGACGCGGCCGTCGTTGATTCTCATGCGCGGGCCGTAGGTGTTGAAGATGCGAACGATGCGCGTCTCAACTTTGTGCTCGCGGTGATAGGCCATCGTCAGCGCCTCGGCGAACCGCTTGGCCTCGTCGTAGCAGCCGCGCGGGCCGATGGTGCTGACGTTGCCCCAGTATTCTTCGGTCTGCGGATGAACGTGCGGGTCGCCGTAAATTTCCGAGGTCGAGGCGACGAGGAAGCGCGCGCCCTTGTTCTTGGCGAGGCCGAGCGCCTTGTGCGTGCCGAGCGAGCCGACCTTCATCGTCTGGATCGGGATCTGGAGGTAATCAATCGGGCTGGCGGGCGAGGCGAAGTGCCAGACGTAATCCACCGGGCAGTCGAGGAAAATAAATTCCGTCACATCCTGCTGGATGAACTTGAAATTTTTGTTGCCGCCGAGGTGCGAGATGTTGTCCACCGAGCCGGTGACAAAATTGTCGAGGCCGACGACCTTGTGGCCGCGCGACAGCAGCAGGTCGGTGAGGTGCGAGCCGAGAAAGCCGGCGGCGCCGGTGACGACGGAGGTGGGTTGTTTATTTTTCAAGTCGTTGAATGGTTAAATTGTCAAATCGGTGAATTGTTCCTCGTGAAGATTATGGCAACGATTAAACGATTCAACCATTTAACGGCTCACGATTCATTTCGCGCCCGTGCCGCGCAGGACGGCGGCGGGGGTGAGCAGCAGGATTTGCAGGTCGAGCCAGAACGACCAGTTGTCAATGTATTCCAGGTCGAGCCGGACCCATTCCTTGAAGTCGGAAATCTGGTTGCGGCCCTTCACCTGCCAGAGGCACGTCAGGCCGGGCTTGACGCTCAAACGGCGGCGGTGCGCGAGGTCGCTGAACCGCCGGACCTCTTCCACCGGCAGCGGGCGCGGGCCGACGAGGCTCATCTCGCCGCGCAGGACGTTGAAGAGCTGCGGCAGCTCGTCGAGGCTGTATTTGCGGAGCCATTTGCCGAGGCGCGTGATGCGCGGGTCGTTGGTGACCTTGAAGACGGGGCCGGACATCTCGTTCATCGCGGCCAGCTCGTGCTGCTGCTGCTCGGCGTTCGTGTCCATGGTGCGGAACTTGAGGATTTCAAACGGCGCGCCGTTGACGCCGGAGCGCTGCTGGCGGAACAGCACCGGGCCGGGCGAGGTGAATTTCACCAGCGCGGCGATGGCCAGCATGAACGGCGACGTCACGGCGATCAGCGCCAGCGCGCCAAAAAAATCCAGCAGCATTTTGGCGATGACCTGCCACGAGGTCTCCGGCGTGGTGCGGAACACCAGCAGCGGATGGCCGAACATCTCGTCGAAGCTGGCGCGGGCGATCTGCGTCGCGAAAAAATCCGCGAGCAGCCACGCCTCGACGCCCTCGACCTCGCAGAGCCGGAGGACGGCCTCGACGCGTTCGAGCTGCGCGTGGCGGGCGGTGACGAAGACGCCGCTGACGGAATGCGTGTGCAGCAGGTCAATGAGCTCCTGCACCGGCGCGCCGGACAGGCTGAATTCCGCCACGACCTCGACGCCCTCGCCGGCGTGGGAGTTGATCTCGCGCCGGAGCTTCGCGGTTTCCGCCGGCGTGCCGGCGAGGATGAGGCGGCGGTGGTATTGCGACTTGGCCAGGCGGCTGCGCAGGGCGACCGCCAGCACCTCTTCCTTGAGCCAGACCAGGACAAAGCTGATGACGCCGAACAAAATCATCACGCCGCGCGGCGCGAACTCGGATTTCTTGAACAGGAACACCAGCAGCACCAGGCCGATGGTCACGAAGAAGCAGGATTTGAGCAGCGGCCAGAAAATCGCCGGACGCCGGCTGATGACCGGCCGGTTGTAAAAGCCCTGCGACTCCAGCATCAGCGGTGCCGCCGGCACGAGCGCGAAGTAGAGCCACACCACGTTTTCAAAAGCGTCGGCCGGGATGGTGTCAAGGCCGAGGGATTCGGAAAAAACCGGCATCCCGCGCACGCAATACGCCAGCCAGAAGCTCATGGCAAACAGGCTCGCGTCGGCGAGCTGCTGGACCTGGGTGCGGATGAGTCGGTCGCGTTGGAGCATCAAAAACAGCTTCTAGGGTTGTGGCAACATAATCTCCGGCGGGAACGAACTCAATTCATTTTGCGGCCGCCGGCGGCAGTTGAAATTCCGGCACGGCGGCGGCGATCAGCGGTTTCACCCGCGCAAACGTGGCGTCTTCCTGGCCGGGCAGGCAGATGGTGAAAAAGGAAACGTAGGCCCAGCGCTGCAGCTCGCCGCTGGTGAGCTGGTGGAACAGCATGGACTTGAGCATCGCCGGAAAACTGTCCGTGGCCTGATCCTTCGTGACGAACCAGAAGACATAAATGCCGCTGACATTCTGCTTGGAGCCGTCGGGCGCGGGATAGGTGTTGCTGACAATCCATTTCATCACCGGCAGTTCATACGGGTGCGCGCCGGTGATGTTCAGTTTCACCCCGGCTTTGTCGCGGATCTGCCAGCCCTGGCCGGGCAGGCAGTAATCCGGCCGGTGGATGCTCGTGCGATCCGCGCCCATGAGAATGACCGTGGCCAGCGCCCACGCGCCATCCGCCGCGAGGTAATGCCGCGACGCGTAGCTTGTGTCCTTGGGCAGATAACCGAGGACGACCTCCGGCTCGGGCATATTTGTGGAGGTGAAATCCAGCACGCGCTCCGGCAATTCGACGCGCATCGTCACGCTGCCCGGCATGGCTGCGGCCACGAGTCCCGGCGCGCCAAGCCGCTGGTGCGCCTTCAGCCACGTCAGCGCGCCCGCCGTCCCCGCCATCAGCAGCAGCGTGATGACGGACAAAAAAATCTTTTGGCGGCCGGCGTTCATTTGTTTTCCGGCTCCGGTTTTTTCTCCAGCCACCGGCCCACGAGCAGCAGTCCCGCGATGGCCGGGATGTAGGGAACCAGGCTGAAGATGCTGCTTTCATGGACATAATTGCCCGTGGCCTGCCCGCCGAATTCCGCCGCGAAAATAATGCACAGCATCCGCACCAGGTTGCCCAGCACCGACAGCGGCAGCGCCAGCGACATCAGGAACAGCCGCCGGCGCGGCGAGCGGAACATGACGAAGCCATAAACCGTCGCCAGCAGAAAAATCGCCACCAGGCTGCGCATCCCGCTGCACGCCGCCGCCACCTCGTATTGATAACTGCCGTCCGGCCCGAACAAGACCGTGCCCTGCCGCACCACATGGATTGTCAGCAGGTTCGCGATGATTGTGACCAGCCATGTCACCAGCAGCCGCAACGGAAAGGTCACGAACGTCAGCAACGCCGAGAGCGGCACGGAAAAAATAAACAGCCAGAACGGAAAAACGCTTTCCTTGAGCCACGTCCGACCCCACGCCATGCCCATCAGGCCGAAAATGCCGGCGAACATCCCCACCACCGAAAACCTTGGCTGCTGCACGACGAAGCCGAAAAGGTGCAGCGCAATCCCGGCCACCAGGAAAAAAATCCCCGGCCACCACACTTGCAACGGCAGCGCCAGCAGTTCTTTCCGCTTCCACCAAAACAGGCCGACGACCAGAAACGGAATCATCGGGCCGTGGCCGTCGTCCGAGGCCGAGCCGCCGGCCACATAGGAGTTTTTTAGCCACAGGAACAGCGACGGCGAGTGGACGTAACCCAGGATGGAGCTGCCGAGAAACTGGAACAGCAGCAGCCACGCCGCGAGCAGGCCGAAGAAAAAAAGCTTGTTCGGCAGGCGCTGCCAGCACGCCGCCGCGTCCGGCCAGAAGCCGGGCGACACTTCTTCTTTCAGGTTTTCACTCATGAATGCTACGTTCCAGACTTGAGATAGCGAATCCGCCGGTTTCACTCAAACAAAATCCGGTTAAATCACGGCAGCGGACACTTTTTCAGGCCGGCGAGCTGGCCGAAAAATTTCAGCACGAACAGCGGGTTGTTGCGGAAATAGCGTTTTGCCAGCCGGCGCGGCTCGCAGCACAAACGGTAAAACCATTCCAAGCCCGTGCGCTGCATCCAGCGCGGCGCCTGCTTTGTGCGCCCGCTGTGGAAATCAAACGCCGCGCCCACGCCAACCATCAGCGTCGCGTCCAGCTTCGGGAGAAATTCCGCCATGAACTTTTCCTGCTTCGGCGTGCTCAAGCCGACCCAGAAAATGTCCGGTCGCACCGCCGCGACCTGTTCCCGCAGTTTATTTTCCTCGTCCGCGTTGAGCGCGCGGAACGGCGGCGTGAAGGTGCCAACGACTTCCAGCTTCGGAAATTTCGCCTTCAATTTTTGCGCCAGCAGTTCCGCCACGCCGTCCGCGCCACCGTAAAAAAAATGTTTTGCGCCGCTGGTTTCGCTCCACGCGCAAACGTCCAGCATCAAATCCGGCCCGTAGACACGGCTCATTTCGCGGTGGCCGGCCAGCTTGCCGGCCCAGACCATCGGCATGCCGTCCGGCGTGCAGAGAAACGCGCCGTTGAGGATTTTTTTGAACCCGTCGTCGTCCTGCGCCTCCATCACGCCGTGAACACCGGTGACGCAGACGTAGCCCTTGCGCCGTTCGCGCACGGCGGCGACGATGGCGTCCAGCGCCGTCCGCAGATTGAGGACGCTGATGCCGACACCGAGGACATTGACGCGTTCGCTGGCCATTGAAAATTCGGCGACAGCATAATCGCCAGGAAATAAAACGCCAGCCGAAGCGGAAACCCCCGATCCTACCGCGAAAGCCGGCGAACCGCCTGCACCAAGGCCGCCGCCTCGGCGGGCGTGCCGATGGTGATGCGCAGATAATCGCTGACTTCCGGCGCGCTGAACCAGCGGACGAGGATTTTTTGGCCGCGCAATTTTTGCAGCCACTCTTGCGCCGGAAACAGCGGCGGCTTCGCGAGCAGAAAGTTCGACTGGCTCGGCAGCACGCGGAAGCCGAGTTTGGTCAGTTCGCGTGAAAGCCATTCGCGCGTCGTGATGATTTTTTTGAAATTGGCGCGGTAGACTTTCAGGTCGTCCAGCGTCGCCTCGGCGGCGATCTGGCCGAGGCCGTTCACATTGTAGCTGTCGCGAATTTTGCCCAGCGCCGCGACGAGCTCGGCGTGTCCCACAAAATAGCCGACGCGCTGGAAACACAGCGAATACGCCTTGGAAAACGTCCGCGCCACGAGGACGTGCGGAAACTTCAGCGCGAGTTTCAGCGCGTTTTCATTGGCGAAATCAACGTAAGCCTCGTCTAAAACCACCACACCTTTTTGTGCACGGCAGAGTTTTTCCAGTTCCGAAGTTTTGTAGCCGCGGCCGCTGGGCGCGTTCGGCGTCGTCACGAAAGTCAGCGCGGCATTGAAGTTCCATTTTTTGCCACGCCTCAGTTCCGGCACACCCGACATGGAAAAATCCGGCTGGAGCGGCACGGTGTTTTTCGCCGCGCCATGGATGTCCGCCAGCACCGGATAAAGCGAATAGCTCGGCGTGAAATACTGCACGACTTCGGAGGGACGAGTCCCTGTTTTTTTTTGGTTGGGGACTCGTGGAACTCGTCCCTCCGAAACCGGTTCCACGAACGCGCGCACCGCCAGCGCCAGCACTTCGTCCGAGCCGTTGCCGATGATGATGTTTTCCGGCCGGCAGCTGTGCAGCTTCGCGAGTTTTGCGCGGAGTATTTCCGCCGTCGGATTGGGATACAACCGCAGCCGCCCGTCCACCGCCGCGCGAACCGCCGCCAGCACTTTCGGCGACGGCGGATATGGATTTTCATTCGTGTTGAGCTTGATCAGCCCCTTGATTTTGGGCTGCTCGCCCGGCACATACGCGTGCAGGTCGTGGACGAGCGGGCGGATCAATGAATTTTTTTTGGCCATGCGCCGGCAATTATGCCAGCACTGGGGTGTGGCCGGAAATTATTTTCGCCGGATGGGCGGATTATCGTTGACACAATTTTTCTGCCTGAAAAAATCAGCGCCAGTTTCAGGGACATTTTGACAACACCGCTCAAATACTCAAGCCGCCGCCATTGCTCCGGCGGAAATTTCCGCGTCCGTTTTTTCTAAAATGAAAAATTACATCCTCGACACCAACGTCCTGCTCCACGACCCGAATTCACTCGTCAACTTCAAGGAAAACAACGTCCTCGTGCCCATCGAGGTCATCGAGGAGATTGACCGCTTCAAGCGCGAGTCCACCGAGCTGGGCCGCAACGCGCGCACGGTCTCGCGGATGCTCGACGGCTTTCGCGGCGAGGGCAGCCTGAGCAAGGGCGTGGACCTGCCGAACGGCGGGAAGCTGAAGATTGCTTTTCACAAGGACGGCCTGGTGGAGGGCTTCGCCAAGGATTCGGTGGACAACCGCATCCTCGCGCTCGCGGCCCACATCCAAAAATCCCAGCCGAAAAACGCGACGATTCTTGTTTCCAAGGACATCAACCTGCGCATCAAGGCCGACGCCATCGGCGTGATGGCGGAGGATTACGAGACAGACCGCGTGTTCATCACCGACCTTTACACCGGCATGGTGGACCTGACGGTGTCGGCGGAAAAAATCGCCGCCTTCCGCGCCAAGGGCGAATTTGCGCTGGCCGGCGGAAAAAATTATTTTCCGAACGAATACTGCACGCTGACCGACGAGGCGAACCCGAAAAAAGCCGCGCTGGCCAAGGTGGACGCGACCGGCACCAAGCTCGTCCCCATCCTCGACTGCCGCGAAGGCGTCTGGGGCATCAAACCGCGCAACCGCGAGCAGCACTTTGCGCTCGACGCGCTGCTGGACGACCGCATTAAGCTGGTCACGCTCATGGGCAAGGCCGGCACGGGAAAAACTTTGATCGCCATGGCCGCCGGCCTGAAGCGCGTGGTGAACGACCGGGAATTCCGCCGGCTCGTCGTCGCGCGCCCGACCATTTCGATGGGCAAGGAGCTGGGATTTTTGCCCGGTTCACTGGAGGAAAAATTGGCGCCGTGGATGCAGCCGATCCACGACGCGCTGGAAATGTTGAGCGACCTGAACATGGGTCACGACCATCGCCGCGCCGCCGATTTGATGCGCAGCGGCAGCATCGTGGTGGAGGCGTTGAGCTACATCCGCGGGCGCAGCATCGCGAACCAGTTCATGATCATTGACGAGGCGCAGAACCTCACGCCGCTCGAGGCCAAGACCATCGTCACGCGCGTCGGCAGCGGCACGAAAATCATCTTCACCGGCGACCCGTATCAGATTGACAACCCGTATGTGGACTCGTCGTCGAACGGGTTCAACTACATCGTCAGCCGGTTCCGCGACCAGGCCATCGCCGCGCACATCGAGCTGCAAAAGGGCGAGCGCTCCGAGCTGGCCGAGCTGGCGGCGAACATTCTTTGAGCCGCCGGCGCGGGTGATTTTGCCCAAGGCCAAGCGGCTAAATGACTTTCCTGTCAACCGCATGAAGATGCCGTTTTGATTGGGCGAAGCCGCCGATTTTGCCGGTTGACATTTTTCGCAAACCGGGGGAAGTTGAATCCGAAACAAAATTGACAGAATTATGATTTCAAACGAACGTCCATCCCCGTATGGCCGTCGCCCTTACCAGTCGCAGGGCTACGGTGCGCCCAAATACAACACCCAGCCGCGCCCGCCGGTCAACGAAGACACGTTGAAAACCGTCGAGGTGCAGATTGAGCGGAAGTTTTTCGTCCTGACCCTCAAAGAAAACCCGCGCGGCCGGTTCCTCCGCATCACCGAGGACGTGGGCGGACGGCGCGACACCATCATCATCCCCTCGACCGGGCTGGCCGAGTTCAAGAAGCTCGTGGACGAAATGGTGAAGGCGTCCGAGGAGATTCCGGAGAAAACCCCGCCACCGCCCGAACCGGAAGCTTGAACTGAATTTCCCCAAACTCCGGCGGAATTATTTTTTCGCCGGGGTTTTTTTCTTTTTGGGCGCGGCGGGCTTCCGCGCTTTCAACGGCCGGGCGTCGCCCCACAGGCCTTCGAGATCGTAGCGCGCCCGCGTCTCCGTGTGCATGACGTGGACAATCACGTCGAAATAATCCATCACCACCCACATCCCGCCGGTCGCGCCTTCCGCGCGCACCGGGCGCAGGTCGTGCTCGTCGCGCAGCCGGCTGCTGATCTCCTCGACGATGGCGCGCAGGTGCGGCTGGCTCGTGCCGGTGGCGATCACGAAAAAATCCGTCACGGACGAAAGTTTCCGCACGTCGAGCACGGCGATGTTTTCCGCCTTTTTGTTGTCCGCGAAGTCGCGGCACAGTTGCGCCAGTTTTTTGGAATCCATAGTTGCGGGGAGCATTAAACCACAGACGGGCGCGGATGGACACGGTTAAATTTCCCAGCCGGCCGGGACGCGCCGGAAAGGGGCGGTTCCGCGCTTGCGTGAAGTCGAAACAAACAATTATACTCGCGCTTCCTTTTATTTTATGAACAAAGCTCCCCTTCGCGTGGCGATTACCGGCGCGGCCGGCCAGATCGGTTATTCACTTCTCTTCCGCATTGCTTCCGGCGCGGCGTTCGGCCCGGACCAGCCGGTCATCCTCCACCTCATCGAAATTCCCGATGAAAAAGCCATGGCCGCGCTGCACGGCGTCTGCATGGAGCTCGATGACTGCGCGTTTCCGCTGCTGAAAGGTCTCGTGCCGACCTCGAACCTTGACGAAGGTTTCAAGGGCGTGAACTGGGCGCTGCTCGTCGGCGCCGTGCCGCGCAAGGCCGGCATGGAACGCAAAGATCTGCTCGGCATCAATGGCAAGATTTTCACCGGCCAGGGCAAAGCCATTGCAAAAAACGCCGCGAGCGACGTGCGCGTGCTCGTCGTCGGCAATCCCTGCAACACGAACTCGCTCATCGCCGCGAACAACGCGCCCGGCGTGCCGAAAAACCGTTTCTTCGCGATGACCGCGCTTGACGAAAACCGCGCCAAGTCGCAGCTCGCGCAGAAGGCCAGCGTGGATGTCACTGCCGTCACCAATCTCGCCATTTGGGGCAACCACAGCGCCACGATGTATCCCGATTTCTTCAACACGAAGATCAACGGCCGCCCGGTGCCCGAAGTCATCAGCCATCGCGAATGGCTGGAAAAAGATTTTATCGCCACCGTGCAACAGCGCGGCGCGGCCATCATCAAGGCGCGCGGCCTTTCTAGCGCCGCGAGCGCGGCGAATGCGGCGTGCAACACCGTTTACAAGCTCACGCATCCGACGCCGGCCGGCGACTGGTTCAGCGTGGGCGTGCATTCCGACGGCAGCTACGGCATCGAGAAGGGGTTGATCTTCAGCTACCCGATCCGCAGCAACGGCAAGGATTTTGAAATCGTCCAGGGCTTGCCGCTCAACGATTTCAGCAAGGCGAAAATCGCCGCGACGGAAGCCGAGCTTAAGGAAGAGAAGTCGCTCGTTGCGGATTTGCTCCCGAAATAATGTTAGTTTCAGATTTAGCCACCGAGGCACAGAGCCGCAGAGAAATTCCACTCTGTGTCTCGGTGACTCTGTGGCAATTTCTTTTCTGTTAAAATGAAATCGCGTCCCAGAATCGGTGAAGTCGGCGAGCTGGCCATCCCCACGGACATGAAGCACGCCGTGGAATTTCACGGCGACGGCATGCCCGCCGTCGTCTCCACGCCGCACCTCGTCGGTTTTCTCGAACGCACCGCGCGCCAGACCATCGCCCCGCATCTCAACGCGGACGAGCGTTCCGTGGGCATCGAGCTGGACATCCGCCATCTTGCGCCGACGCCCGTCGGCCAGACGATCCATTGCACCGCGCGCGTCATCTCCGTCGAAGGCAGCAAGGTTCAATTTCAGATCGAAGCCCGCGATGCGCACGAAGTCATCGTGCGCGGCCTGCACAAACGCGCCGTCATCCGCACGGAAAGTTTCACGAAGCGCGTGAAAGCCAAAGGCGGTTAATTTTTGCCACAGAGACACAGAGCACACAGAGGCGGCGTATTCAAAAAATGTTTGCTCTGTGACCTCTGTGCCTCTGTGGCAATTTCGTTTTCTTCTTTCCCGCTTTTGCTAGTCTCGCGGGCGTATGGCTTTTGATTCCTTCCGCGATTTCGTCAACGCCCTCGATAAGGCGGGCGAACTCAAACGCATTTCCCAGCCCGTCGCCACCGAACTCGAAATCACCGAGATCGCCGACCGCGAAATGAAATCGCCCGGCGGCGGCAAGGCGCTGTTATTTGAAAAGCCTACCGTCAATGGCGTCATCTCGCCATTTCCGGTGGCCATCAACACGCTCGGCTCGCACAAGCGCATGGCAATGAGCATGGGCGCGGAGAGCGTGGACGAAGTGGCTAACGAACTCGGCGCGCTGATGAAGGCCAAGCCGCCGACGAGTTTCAAGGAAGCCATCAAGCTGCTCTCGCTCGCGCTGGATTTGCGCCACGCAAAACCGAAGACGGTGAAGAGCGGGTCGTGCAAAGATGTCATCCAGAAGTTTGACGCGCCGCCCTCGCGCAAAGAACCGTGGCCGAGCGCTCCGGATATTTTGGGGAGCGCGGGCGTCTCGCCCGCAGTTTCCGGCGTCCTCGCCGGAAACACGGGGGGAAATGTTGTTGCCGGGGCGGCAACAACTGCGCCCGAGGCGGGCGCGCTCCCAACACTTTTGAATTTGCCCATCCTCAAATGCTGGCCGCTCGACGGCGGGCGCTTCATCACGCTGCCGTGCGTCGTGACGCGCGACCCGGACACGGGCGAGCGCAATCTCGGCATGTATCGCATCCAGATTTACGACGACAAGACCACCGGCATGCACTGGCAATTGCAGAAAGTCGCCGCGCGCCATGGCCGGCGTTATTACGAACGCGGCGAGCGCATGCCCGTCGCCATCTTCATCGGCGGCGATCCGATGTTTCCCTTCGCCGCCACCGCGCCGATGCCGGACGGGTTGGATGAATTTCTGCTCGCCGGTTATCTTCGCAAAAAATCCGTCGAGCTGATCAAGTGCGAGACGAACGATCTGGAAGTTCCCGCCAACGCTGACTTCGTCATCGAAGGTTATATTGACCCGACCGAGCCGTTGCGCGACGAAGGCCCGTTCGGTGACCACACCGGCTATTACACGTTGCCCGAACCGTATCCGGTGTTTCACGTCACGGCCATCACGCACCGCAAGGACGCGGTGTATCCGGCGACGATCGTCGGCATTCCGCCGATGGAAGATTTTTACATCGGCGGCGCGAGCGTGAAATTGTTCCTGCCGATTTTCAAAATGAATTTCCCCGAGATCGTGGATATCGCGCTGCCGGCGGAAGGCGTGTTCCACAACCTCGTGTTTGTGAGCATCAAGAAGACCTACCCGATGCAGGCCTACAAGATCATGCACGGCCTCTGGGGCATGGGCCAGATGATGTTCACGAAATACATCGTGGTGGTGGACGCCGACGTAAACGTCCACAACACCAGCGAAGTGCTGTTCCATCTCACAGCCAACACCGATCCGCAGCGCGACAGCATCTTCACCAAAGGCCCGTCCGACGTGCTCGACCACGCGACGAGCGAAATCGCCAGCGGCAGCAAGCTGGGCATTGACGCGACGAAGAAAATTCCCGGCGAAGGTTTCAAACGCGCCTGGCCGCCGCTCATCAAGATGGATGAAGCCGTGCGTAAGAAAATTGATTCGCTGTTGGGAAATGCCGGTGACAAACATTAAGAAATCGCTTAAACTGCCAATGCCTGAATGAAACGACGCGTTCAACCAATTGATGCCGCCAAAGCCAGTCGCTGGGCGCAGCGCCTGTCAACGCGCGTCGGGAAAATTCTCGCGGCCCATCCCGATGCCGATCCTGACAACGTCCGCCACACTTTGATTCTGCTGGAGCAACCGCCGCTCGAACGGCTGCAAAGGAGCCTGATCCGTGGCCGCGCCACTGCCATTTTCAGAAAGTGAACTCCGCCTGCTTCAGGTTTTGCTGAAGCGCAAGGTGCGGTTCATGGTCGTCGGGCTTTCCGCCGCCACGCTGCAAGGCGCGCCGGTCGTCACGCAGGACGTTGACCTCTGGTTTGAAAACCTCGGTGAATTGAAAATTTCCCGTGCGTTGCAGGAAGTTGGCGCGGCTTATGTTCCACCGAGCAACTTCAATCCGCCGATGCTTGCCGGCGCGGGCGCGGAACTTTTCGACATCGTGCTGCGCATGGACGGCTTGAAAAGCTTTGCCGAGGAAATAAAAAACTGCGTGGACGTCCCGCTGGGCCGGCAAAAACTCAAGGTGCTGTCGCTGGAACGGATTCTCGCCAGCAAAATCGCCGCGAACCGCGCCAAGGACAAACTGACCATTCCCGTCCTGCGCGACGCGCTGGCCGCGATGCAAACTTTGAAACGCCGCGCAAAGAAAAAATGAAAACTGACGCGACGAAGAAAATTCCCGGCGAAGGTTTCAAACGTGCCTGGCCGCCGTTGATCAAGATGGATGAAGCGGTGAAGGCGAAAATTGATTCCTTATTTAAGGCGTATTAGTCTGAACATTCCCTTGAGATGGATTCGATTTCAAATCAGGCGGCTGCGGAGGGTTGAGGTAATAAATTAATATAAAAAGTGCAAACCCACCGGTTGCTGTCACAGCCAAAGATTTTGTGGCGCTCCACTTTAAATTAACCGTGCCAACCAAAATTGCGACAGCAATACCAACGACACCCAGAACGAAAAATCCTCTAATAAACAAGTATTGGATGCCTGTGGGGGTTTTGAAATAAAAAGCAAGAAAAGTTCCGACAATAAGACAAATCGCGCTGATTATTATTTGATTTCTGGTAGTCTTCATACTGGTTCGATCATCGGCAAGGGCTACAGTTGTGGACACGAGCTGCAACAAAAACTCACGATATTCAGCCGGCAGCTTGTCCAATTCTCCCAACACATAATCTAAACGCTTGGCCGGTGGCAAAGAAAGCGAGGAAGCAACTATTTTGTTAAACTCGGCCTTGAGATCATCTGTTGTCATTGGTAGGTGGCACAACGTAGATGAGGCGTAAATCGTTAGGAGTGACTTCCATGCTTAAGCCTGTGCGCCCATCATCAATGACTCGCGGCACTTCCTCCAAGGAGTTAAAATCTGCAACACCGCCCTGCGTTGCGTGGGATATTACACGAATAATTCTTTTCATCCGTCCGCTCTGCACTAGCTTGCCCAAGGCCAAAATTAACTCATCTCTGCTTCGGGGTTCGACAAGTTCGCAGATTCTATCAAGCGAATACTCCGTCTTCCGAAGAGGTTGAGGTTGCAACACTTCTTCGATCTTGTGCATTAATTCTGCACCGGCTGGACGCCTACTTATTAATTGCGCGAAGCTCATTTAACACATACTCGTATTCGATTCTGGAACAACTGGCATTTATTGCAAACTCATTGCTCCTTCCTGAAAGTAGCACATGCACCTCTCTTGCGATAGCGCCTTCACGCTCGCGAAACCAAATGTTGGAGGAATCGCAATAGCCACCATTTTTTTGAAATTGATCAAGACTTGAACCGACACCAGACCCCTCAAAAAGGTCTTCTGTTTCAGTTCCGGTAGAGGCAACGATTGTGTTGCCGTTTTTATCTTTTAACGTTGAATCACTAAAACGAATCTTCTCTTTTAAAGTTTCCCGATCGTCTAACAGTCTTGCCTTGGCTTTTCTCAAGTATAGTTCTGAAAATTTAGCTGTCGGAAGGAAATCCCTTAACAGTGTCCAAACACGGGTCAGGTCAGAATCATATTGGTTTGAATTGGCCCGAGATTGAATTCTTAATTCAAGAAGACCGGATTCATGCAGTTTAACAATGTTCAAAGCACGAACATGCTCGACTTTATATTTCTTTGTATATGTATCACCCTCGGTCACTTCCTCCATGAAAGTTTTCTGTTCACGCTTTTCGACAATTTTAAACACCCACCCTGACTGACCGTTGGCGTTTTCTTCTCTGATTTGCGTTATTTTAGGTTCGTCGGGTAATTCCTCAATGATTACCTCTTTCAACGCATCCTCAATACCAAGTCGCTCGGAGGTTTTGGCGATTTGCTTAGGGTCAAGATACCTTGCAACATCGGCTTTTGATGCTGCAAATAAGAATATGTGGCATCTGCCAAATTCTTCGCTCTCTCCGAGGAGTTGGTTCAACTCTTCCAAACTGATTTTACCGCTCCGAAGAGCTGGCAGAATTCGTTTTTCTTCCAAATCTTGCCAACTTCCTGCCGAATGATGGACCTGCTTGCTTTTTAAGAATTCTCCAACTACCGAGAGGCTTGTCGCATTTTCCATTAACTTCAAGATGCGTTTTGCCTTTGCTACAACACCTTCGGGAACGCCCTCCCCAGGCAACTCAAGTTCATCTTGATTTTTCATTTTGGAATTATGATTGAATGCCACCAGCCGTTTCAATGAAAAGTTGATAACACAATTCAAAATCAACGCAAGTAAATCTACCGGCCCTATGATGGCGGCAGGAATTCCAGCCCGAATTTTTTCGCCATCTCCATCCCGCGCGGGCTGTCCCGCATGGCTGCGGACGCGGCTTGAATTTTTCCCATCCGGGTATATTGTGCGGCACGTTAAATTATTATGTCGCAACACAGTCATCACAGTCATCCGCCGGCCAAGCCCGGTATGGGCAAAAGCTCGGGGACGTTCAGCAAGGTTTTCCGCTGGCAGACGGAAAAGCCCGGGCCGCAGCCGGTGTCGGTCGCGGTGGCCGGCACGTTCAATGGCTGGCAGCCGGTGCCGCTGAAATTTGACCGGACGCAGGGTGTTTGGCAGCTCACGCTCCATGACATTCCGGGCAACACCACGCATCACTACATGCTGCTGGCGAATGGCCAGCCGGCGAACGACAAAAATGCCGCCGGTCTGGCCGTGCCGCACACGGAGGCGGAAAAACAATTCGCCCTCACCACGCCGCGCGGGCCGCGGGTGTTCATGTTTTTCAGCCAGACGAAGTAGGTTCCGGGGTGGATCGGACGGTGGCAGGGATTCTAACCCAAATATGTTTACCGCCGGCTCTTGTGGTGAGTGACGGCTTTGTTGAAGGTGCGATGGGCCACGCGGTCGCTCTTGCTGCGGGACTGCCAGTTGGCCTGCTTCTCGACTTCACGGAAGTGGCTGATTTCACGCTGAAGCTTCACAAAACTGTCGTAGCGTTCGCGCGGCAGCGTGCCGGCGGTAACGGCGGCGAGCACGGCGCAGTCTTTTTCTTTCGTGTGCGTGCAATCGCGGAAATGGCAGTCGGCCGCCAACGCTTCGATTTCAGGAAATGTTTCCTTCGCGCCATCGCTCGCGCCCCAGAGGTGAAATTCCCTCATGCCGGGCGTGTCAATGACCACGCCGCCTTTCGGCAGAAAAATCATCTCGCGCCAGGAAGTCGTGTGCCGGCCTTTGGAATCCTGCGTGCGGACTTCAATCGTCGGCATCAGATCTTCACCGTAAAGCTGGTTGATGAGGCTCGATTTGCCTACGCCGGAAGTGCCGATGAAGACGACGGTGTCGCCGGGTTTGATGAGCGCGGCTAATTTTTTTATGCCGCGCCCGGTGAGCGCGCAGACGGCGAGCACGAGAGCATCGCCCGCCGCGCGCGTGGCTTCGGCGAGCTTGGCTTCAAGGTCATCGCATAAATCAATTTTGTTGAGCACAACCACGGGACGCGCGCCGCTTTCGTGTCCCATGGTGAGCATTCGCTCCAGACGCGCGGCGTTAAACGTCGGATCAGCGGCAGTGACGAGAAAAACCGTTTCGATGTTGGTGGCGAGAATTTGCGCAGCGGTGTTGCGGCCGCTCGTCTTGCGAGTGATTTGTGTGGTGCGCGGCAGGATGGTGTGAATGGTCGCCTTGTCCTCGTTCGGAATCAGTTTTACAGCAACCCAATCGCCGACCTTGGGAAGTAGCGCGTGATCGCGGCGTGTTTCGTGGACAAATTTTCCAGTGACTTGCGCGGAGAGTTCCGCGTCCGCAGTCCAGACGCGGTAAAAATGTTTGTCCTCCACCGCGACGCGCCCGGGAACAAAACCTTTCGCGAGATACGGCGCGAACTGTTCGTCACGCTCGGCGTTCCAGCCCAGCTTGGTCAGGCCCATAAGGATTGGGTTGGTTGTATCATGCGCTCCGGACAGGGTTGCCCGACGCGCAACCCGATGTCGAGTCCAATGCTCACGCGCCGGGCGGCGGCAGAAATTTGGGGCCGAACTTTTTTACGATCTCCAGCCCGCGCGGGATTGTTCTGCGGTGGCTGCATTTTTAAAAAAATTTCCCTTGCATCACACCTCGGGCTGCGTTAATAATTAACCATATGGTTAAATGTTCACCGAGATTGTTGAACCGCACGTTCGCCGCGCTGGCCGATCCGACCCGGCGGCGCATCCTGGAGCATCTGGCGCACGGCGACCGCTGCGTCACTGATCTGGCGCGACCGTATTCCATGTCGCTGCCGGCGGTTTCGAAGCATTTGCGCATCTTGGAAAACGCCGGGCTGGTCCGCCGCCGGCGCAAAGGACGGGTGCATTCGTTAAAATTGGAAGCCAAGCCGATGCAACAGGCACAGGCGTGGATCGAGGAATATCGCAAGTTTTGGGAAGAAAGCTTTGACCGGTTGGACGAGTATCTGAAACAACTACAAACCGAGGAGAAAAAATGAGCACAACAGCAACAATGGAAAACATCAAACTCCAGCTCACCCGCGTTTTCGACGCGCCGCGAGAACTGGTTTTCAAGGCGTGGACGGACGCGAACCAATTCCAGCAGTGGTTCGGGGCGGCGGCGTGCGACGGAGCATCGCTGCAATCAGTGAAAGTGGACGCGCGCGTCGGCGGCAAATATCGCCTGCAGGTGCGGCGCCCCGACGGCGAATATTTCACGACGGTCGGCACCTATCGCGAAGTGAAATCGCCGGAACGCCTGGTCTTCACCTGGGCGTTTGAAAAGGACGGCGGCGGCGATGAATTCGGCGAGGTCGAGCCGCCCGAAATGCTCGTGACGCTGGAATTCAAAGCGCGCGGCAAGCAGACGGAATTGACTTTGACGCATGAGAAATTTGCATCCACCGAAAGCCGCGACCGGCACAACGACGGCTGGACTCGTTGCCTGGATTCGCTTGGAAAATTCGTTGCAAAATAAAAGTTATGGCGACCAAAGTAACAGCCGTGGAGGACTACACCGGAAGCGAATTTGTCATCACGCGCGAGTTCGATGCGCCGCGCGAACTGGTGTTTCAGGCGTGGACGGATTCCAGGCATCTGGCGCAATGGTGGGGGCCGAAGGGATTCACCAATCCGGTTTGCGAGTGGGACGTCCGGCCCGGCGGGAAAATATACGACGTGATGCGCGCGCCCAACGGAGACCGTTTTCCGATGGGCGGCGAGTTCCGCAAAATTGTTCCGCCGGAAAAGCTGGTGTTCGCCTGTGGTGCGCTGGATGAAAACGGAGACCTGCTGTTTGAGTTTTTGCACACCGTTACATTCGCCGAGTGGAAAGATAAAACCAAACTCACCATCCATTCCCGTGTCACGATGACCACCACCGGGGCGAACCGATACATCGGCGGGTTTGAGACGGGCATGACGCTGAGCCTGGAACGGCTGGCCGAACATCTTGCGCAAAAGACCGAGCCGCTGGTTGTGGAGCGGATTGTTGATGCGCCGGTGACACTGGTTTGGAAAGCCATCACGACCAAGGCCGACATGGATCAGTGGTTTTTTGAGCTGGCGGAATTCAAGGCGGAAGCGGGCTTTGAGTTCCGGTTTGCCGTGGAACACAACGGATTCAATTATGTCCATCACTGCAAAGTCACGCAGGCGGTCTTGAACCAGGCCCTGGCGTTTACCTGGCGTTACGAAGGATACGAAGGTGATTCGCTGGTCACGATTGAACTCCATGCCGAGGGCGAAAAGACCCGGGTGCGGCTGACGCACACCGGCCTGGAAACGTTCCCGAAGCAGCCCGCGTTCGCGCGCGAGAATTTCCTGCAGGGCTGGACGTCGCTCATCGGTTCGAGTCTGAAGGATTTTGTCGAAAAAGGCGGCGACACTTCGGACCGCGAAATTGTCATCTCGCGCGAATTTGCCGCGCCGCGCGAACTGGTTTGGGAGGCGATGACGAATCCCAAGCACGTCGTGAACTGGTGGGGGCCGCGCGGTTTCAGCATAAAGATTGAGAAAATGGATTTCCACGTCGGTGGTGTGTGGAAGCACGTCATGCGCGGGCCGGACGGCGTAAATTATCCGAACCACAGCGTCTTCAAGGAAATCGTAAAACCGGAGCGCATTGTTTTTTCGCACGGCGGCAAACGCGAAGGCGGGCCGGGCGTGAGCTTTGTGTCCACCTGGTCTTTCGAGAGGCTGGCGGCGGACAAAACGCGGGTGACCATCCGCATGGTGTTCCCGTCCGCCGAGAAACGCGATTTTGTTGTCAAAGAATTCGGCGCGATCGAGGGCGGCAAGCAAACCCTGGAGCGGCTCGGCGAATATTTGCCGAAGATAATTCCGGTTCCGGCCACTTGAGATTATTGCAAACCCGCGCTAGAGTTTCGCGCTGGAACGAATTCCCGGTCCAGCCGAAAAAAGGAAGTTTATGAAACGCAAGGCATCAGCAGTCTGGCAGGGCGATTTGAAAAACGGCAAGGGCAGCATCTCCACCGAAAGCGGCACGCTCAAGGAAACGCAATACTCGTTCGGCACGCGCTTCGAGAACGGCGTCGGCACGAACCCCGAGGAGCTCATCGCGGCGGCGCACGCGGGGTGCTTCTCGATGGCGTTCGCGGCGGAACTCGGCCGGGCCGGCTTCATCCCCGACGCCATCCACACCACGGCGACCATCACAATGGACAAAACCGACGCCGGGTTCACCGTCACGGAATCGCACCTGAACATGACGGCGAAAGTCCCCGGCATTGACCTGCCGCAGTTCAACGCCATCGCGGACGGCGCCAAGGCCGGCTGCCCGATTTCACGCCTGCTCAACGCGAAAATTTCACTCGACGCGAAACTGGAGGAGTAAGCCGCATTGAAAGCGGCCGACCTGCGCTCACCCCGGATTATTTGTCTGTGCACCTTGCAGACTTTTAATTCATGGAATTCGTTCGCACATTCAGCGCGTTGAGGAAATATGAATTTTAGCCCGCTGCGCGCCGGGGAAATTTTCCAGCACGGCGCTCATGGGTGAACCGGATGGAATGATTTTTGTTTCCGCGCTCATTGCTTGGATAATTCTTCGAGCAGCATTTGTTGAAAAATTTCATACACCACGCTGCGTCGTTCGGCAAAATCGCAGAGAAAAATTCGTTCGCCCCGCAAAATCAACTCACGGTAAAGAACGCGATAACTGCCCACCCGCAAACGGCGATAACCAGCCAATTTGCCCTCCAAAACTTTTCTGTCACCACGATCTTGCGCGAGGTTTTTAATGGCTTGAATCAGGGCGCGGCGGGGTTGCGGGGCGAGCGTGCGGAGAAAATCTTCAACGTGGGTCGAAACTTCAACTCTAGTCCTCATCCAGCGCCTCAACCGGTTTGTATTTCAATTTTCCGGCGCGTGCCGCTGCGATGGCCTTCATCGCTTTGGGATTGCCCATGATTTCCATCGTTTCGAGCATCGCCTCCACGCGGTCGCGGGAAATGAGATACGCCACCGTGCGCCCGCGATTGGAAATGGCGAGCGAGCCGGATTTTTTCAATCCGCGAACAACCTTCGGCAGGTCGCGCCCGGCCTTGGCGATTTCCAATGTCTCAATCATGGCTTAAATCTAAACGCGCGGATGATTAACGCAAGCGATTATGAGAATTCAACTGTTGAACATTGCCGAATTCCTTCAATGTTTTGAATTGAAAACTCCGCGAACAAATTCGTGTATTCTTCAATCAACTGCCACAAAATGCGGGTATCTGTTGAATTGTAAGTATCATATTTGGGGCTGTTTCTAATTAATCCAATCAATTTCACGCTGCCGCGATCTGATGTCGGCGTAAAACCGTGCGTTCTTCGGCCTATCATGGTTCGTCCTGAAAGCTTTGGATGCACAACTTTTTCATTTCTAAAGCCAACAATTTCAGAATATAATTTTTTGATTACGTCTCGAAATTCTTTTTTGATCACCAAAATTTCCGGCTGTTTCCAAATGTGTGCCTTCGGCTGGAATAAACTGCCGAAGGACTCAAAATGAAAACCTTGAAGCTGACTAAAGCGAACGCCAAGAAATTGCACTGTTGTATCAAGGTAGATTTTCGAAAATAGGTAGAAGCTTTCAATTTCAAGCGGAACGACAAGCGAAAGGTGATTGTAACGGTTTAGCTTCGTTTGTTCAAAACTCTCTGCAACTCCATTTTTAACAGCCTCCATTAGATCATCCAGCAAAGATATTAACTCTGGTTGCGCCAATTCCGCCCTTTGTTTTATTTCCAACAAAAATTCTAAATATCGCCTTATTTCACGGAAAGCATCTTTCAAAGATTCATCGCGAGGAATGGATTCCTTTTCCAAAAAATCTTCCAGCCTCTTCAAACTATTCAAAGCTGTCATTGTCCGAAAAATTTCTGGATCTCTTTGATCACTTCCACAAAGGAATCCACTTCGGCCTTGGTGTTGTAAAAATAAAAACTCGCGCGGGCGGTGGATTCCACACCGAGCTTGTGCATGAGCGGTTGCGTGCAGTGATGGCCGCCCCGCAACGCAACGCCCGCCTGGTCCGCCAGCGTCACCACGTCGTGCGCGTGGACGTCCTTGAGCAGAAAACTCACGAGGCCGGCGCGGTTGGCGGAATTTAATTTCGGGCCGAACAAGCGAATATTTTTCAGCGCGGAAAGTTTTTCGTAGGCGTAGTTCGCCAGTTCCTGATCGTGCCGCCAGATGTTTTCGCGGCCGATGGCGTCGAGATAATCCATCGCGGCGTGCAGTCCGATCGGGCCGGAGATGTCCGGCGTGCCGGCCTCGAACCGGTGCGGCGCGTGCTTGAATTCTGTCTTGTCGTAGCCGACGGACAAAATCATTTCGCCGCCGCCCTGATACGGCGGCATGGCGTCGAGAATTTCCTGCCGGCCCCACAGCACGCCGATGCCGGTCGGCCCGCAAATCTTGTGGCTGGAAAACGCAAAAAAATCGCAGCCGATGGCCTGCACGTCCACAGGCAGATGCCCGGCGCTTTGCGCGCCATCCACGAGCGTGACGATGCCCAGCTTGCGCGCGCGGGCGCAAAGTTCGGCCACCGGATTCAGCGTGCCGAGCGAATTGGAAATGTGAACCATCGAGAAAATTTTGACCTGCTTCGTCAGCAGCGAATCGAGCTTGGACAAGTCGAGCAAGCCTTCGTCACCGGTGACGGGAACGTAAGAAATTTTCGCGCCGGTTTTTTGCGCGAGCAATTGCCATGGCACGAGGTTGCTGTGATGCTCCATTTCCGTGAGCAGAATCACGTCGCCGGGCTTGAGATTTTTTGTTCCCCACGAACTCGCGACGAGATTGATGCCTTCGGTCGTGCCGCGTGTAAAAATAATTTCGTCGGCACTCTTGGCATTGATGAATTTCGCGGCGCGGGTGCGGGCGGCTTCAAAATGATTCGTCGCGCGGTTGCTTAATTCGTGGATGCCGCGATGAACATTGGCGTTGTCGTGCTCGTAATAATGCACGAGCGCGTCAATCACCGCGCGCGGTTTCTGCGACGTGGCGGCGTTGTCGAAATAAACCAGCGGCTTGCCGTGGACTTTCTGATCGAGAATCGGAAAATCCTTTCGCAGCGCAGACCAATCAACGGTTTTATTCATGGAAAATTTTTAGCCACAGATGAAACACCGATCAGCACAGATAAAAACTGAACCTAAAAATTATCAATGGATTTTTCCCATCTGTGTTTCATCTGTGCCGATCTGTGGCTCAAAGCAGTCCGAGTTGCAGCTTCGCCGCCTCGGTCATCATGCCTTGGTTCCACGGCGGATCCCAGACGAGTTCGACGTTCGCCTCATCAATCGGTTCAAGCGAAATCAATTTGTTTTGCACGTCTTGCGCGAGCACCGGGCCCATACCGCAGCCTGGCGCGGTCAACGTCATTTTCACGTCGGCCTTGTAATTGTCCGCGCCGATGGGCGTGAGGTGGCAATCGTAAATCAGGCCGAGATCCACGATGTTGACGGGAATCTCCGGGTCGTAACACGTCTTGAGCGACTCCCAGACTTTTTTCTCAAGCTCGTCCTGCGTGAGCGGGCCGCCTGACGCGGAGGTGGTCGCTGGTGCAGCCGTGGTTTCGAGGCCGAGCGCGTCGGCGTCCTTGGACTCGATGCGGAACATGTTGCCGTTGACGATGACGGTGTAGGTGCCGCCGAGCGATTGCGTGATGTGCGCCTGCTCGCCCTTTTGCAGCGTGACCTTGGTGCCGACGGGAACCACCGACGCTTCCACGTCGCGGGCCAAGATTTTCAGTTCAGAACTCATAAAATGTGATTCGATCAATTTACTTCAGGCATTATCACCGCAGTTGCGGCTGAAATCAATGGCGGGTTTCAAGCCCGAACCGCGTCTTGACACGAGGCGTTTCATTGCTAACCTCTCCCGCTCCGTTAAACCGGAAACAGGTGCCAACGCGCCGCCAATTGAATTTATGAAACGCCAGTATCAACCGTCAAAGATCCGCCGCAAACGCCAGCACGGATTTCTTAACCGCAATTCGAGCAAGAGCGGCAAGGCCACGCTGGCCAACCGCCGTCGCAACGGCCGTAAACGCCTGACGCCGGTTTGATTTCGCGTGCCCGCGCCCGCTGCAACGCCGAAACGCCTGGGCCGTTCCTCGCGCATCGAGCAGAGCGGCGAGTTCGCACGCATCCGGCAGCAGGGCCAGCGGGTCGTGGTCGGCTGTCTCATCGCCAACTGGCAGCGGCTGCCGGACGGGGCGAAACCGAAACTGGGCGTGGTCACGAGCAAGAAGATCGGTGGTGCCGTGCAACGCAATCGTGCCCGGCGGCTGTTGCGGGAAAGTTTCCGGCAGCATCAATATGAACTGGCGCAGCCCGTTGAGATCATTTTGATCGCGCGGAATTCGATAGCGGGACGCGCTTTGGCAGAAGTGGAGAAGGATTATTTGACGGCGCTGCGGCGCGCCGGTTTGCTGAAACAACCGTGAATCCAGCCCAACATATTTTGGTGTCCGCCATCCGTGCGTATCGCTGGACGATTTCGCCGGCGCAGCTTTTTCTCTTCGGTTCGACCGGCGGCTGCCGGTTCACGCCCACCTGTTCGCAATACGCGGCGGAAGCCGTGCAAACGCATGGCGCGCTGGCCGGAGCGCTGCTGGCGACAAAACGGATTTGCCGCTGTCATCCGTGGGCCGAATGCGGCCACGACCCGGTTCCAAAATTCGGAATTCGGAATTCGGAATTCGGAATTTTTTCCAAACCCACCCACTAATTTTTCATGGATCGCACCGGCATCATTGTCATCACGCTTTGCGCCATTTTGTTTGGCGTCTGGGTTTTCGAGCAGAACAAATTCGCGCAGCAGCAGGCGCAATATGCCGCGACGCATCACGTCGTGATCACCAATCCGGCTCCGGCGAACGCGGCAAGCGGAACCGGACTTTCAAGTCCTTTGGCCGAGACGCCAAACCCGTCAAACGCCAGTTCTGGCACCGTCGCCTTCGACACCAGCGCGCCGGAACATTTGATCGGCTTCACGAATGCCGACGCCATTTACACTTTCACGTCGCGCGGCGGCGGGTTGCAGTCGGTCAAGCTGACCAAATATCCCGACAGCACGTCGCTCCGCTGGAAAAAGGAAGTGGCCACCAACGGCGTCGCCACGTTGAACGCCCACGCGCCCGTGCCGGTGCTGGCGATTTTGGGCGACCCGAGTCTAGTCGGTGACGGCAATTTTATTTTGAAGCAGACCGCTGACGGCGCCCGCGCAGAAAAAGTTTTGCCCGACGGCCTGCGGCTGGTGAAGGAATTTCACGTCAGTTCAAATTACCTAGTGAATGCGGAAGTGCGGCTGGAAAATTCCTCCGATAAGCCGGTGGCGCTGCCCGCACAGCAATGGGTCATCGGCACCGCGACGCCGATGGGACCGGACGACAACGGGCTGTATCTCGGCTCGATGTGGTATAACGGCACCAACACACCGCAGGATTGCACGGCATCCTATTTCAGCAAGAGCACGACGGCGTTCTTTTTCTTTCCGCGCGTGCCCAAAACAGTTTTCGAAGCCGGTGCTGGCAACGTCGTGTGGGCGGCGGTGCACAACCAGTTTTTCACGTTGATCGCGATGCCAAAGCAGCCGGCGCAGCAAATCGTCGCGCTGCCGGTGGCTTTGCCGTCGCTGACGCTGGACAACCAGATTCCGACCGCGCCGCCGGTGGGCATCCAGACGGCGTTTGTTTATCCGGCGCAGACGGTCACGGCCAATTCCTCAGTCGAGCGGCAGATCACTTTTTACGCCGGGCCGAAGGAATACCGGGCGCTGGCGCTCATCGGCGAGGAGTTCAACAACAAGGCCGACCTCGTAATGCAGTTCGGCTTCTTCGGATTTTTCGCAAAAGGTCTTTTGTTGACGATGAACTGGCTGCACGACGTGACAACACTGGGCTACGGCGTGGTCATCGTGCTAATCACGGTCATCATCAAAGTTTTATTTTGGCCGCTGACGGCGGCGAGCACGCGTTCGATGAAACGGATGCAGGCGCTCGCGCCGGAACTGAAGGCGCTCAAGGAAAAATACAAGGACGACCTGCAAAAATTCACCCAGAAACAGTGGGAAGTTTACAAGAAAAACAAGGTCAGCCCGATGAGCGGCTGCCTGCCGATGCTCATCCAGACGCCCGTGTTCATTGGTTTTTTCACGATGATCCGCAGCGCGATCGAGCTGCGCGGCGCGCATTTTCTGTGGGTCGCCGATTTGTCTAAGCCGGACACGCTGTTCATGATTCCGGGGATTGATTTTCCATTCAACCTGCTGCCGCTGCTGATGGGCGCGTCCATGCTGTGGCAGTCACACCTCACGCCGCCGGCACCGGGCATGGATCCCGCGCAGGCCAAGATGATGCGCTACATGCCGCTGATGTTCCTGGTGTTCCTTTACAATTATTCGGCGGGACTGGCGCTTTACTGGACGGTCAACAATCTGCTGACCATCGTGCAAACGAAACTGACTAAAAACATTGTGGTTGCCGTGGCACCCACGGTCACGGTTTCGCCCTTGACGCCGCTGTCAAAAAAGAAAAAATAATCTCATGTCCGCACAACCCAAAGAAACCCTGGAAAAAATCCTCGTGCTGCTGGACTTTCCGGCCACCGTCGAGGAACACAAGCTGGACGACGGCCTGCTGCTCGACGTGAAGACCGAGGAATCCGGCCGGCTCATCGGCCGGCAGGGACAGACGCTCGCCGACCTGCAATACATCACCAACCGGATTTTATTCCAGCAGGACGCCACCGTGCCCAAAGTGACGGTGGACGTGGGCGGCTACCGCTTGCAGGCGCGCGAAGCGCTGGTGAAGAAGGCCCAGGAAGCCGCCGACAAAGTCCGGCGCTGGGGTGAGCCCGTGGAGCTGGAGCCAATGGGATCAGCCGACCGCCGCATCATTCATCACGTCTTCAAGGACGATCCCGCCATCGAAACGCAGAGTGTCGAGGTGGACGGCACGGACAAGAAAGTCCTGCTGCTGCGGCCGCGACATTGAGTTTTATTTCTCCAGACAAGAAAAAAGGCGCGGACAAAAATGTCCGCGCCTGATTTTTTTGGCAAATCTTACTGGTCCACAATCTTCAAATTGTATTGCGACGAAATCGCACTGCTTGGCTGCGGTTCCGAACCGACGGTGTTCAGGAGATATTCAAACTTGAACTTGTAGGTGACGTTGCTGGCTGTCGGCGGCACCGGCACAAAACCCTCCCAGCGGTTCGGCACGACCGGCACCGGGCGCAGCGGATACAGGTCGCCATTGACCAGGACGAACGGCTTGAGGCTTTCCCAGCGCAGCGCCTGCTGGTTCGAGTTGAAGATGACTTCAACGGGATAAAGATTGTTGGCATTGCGCGGCTGTTCCAGCGGCGTGATGCGCGTGAAGGTCGAGGTGCAGCCCGCCAGCAGCAACACGGGCAACAATGGCAGAAATTTTTTCCAAATCATAGGAACAGCCTCGCAAAGCCGGGCCGGTTTGTAAAGTTCGATTTCAGTGCTTGAACCACGATTTACTTTCAGCTAATGCTTCCCCACGTCATGAATTCCGCGTCTTCCCCGGTAAAAAGCAATTTCCGCTGGATCATCTGCGCGCTGCTGTTCTTTTCCACAACCGTCAATTACATGGACCGCCAGGTCATCAGCTACCTGAAAGATTATTTCTGCACCCCGGCGGAAGCGGGTGGCTTTGGCTGGTCTAACACGGACTTTTCTCATTTGACCGCGTTCTTCACCGGCTTTTACGCCGGCATGACGATTTTGGCCGGCTGGGTGATTGACAAGATCGGCACCAAAATGGGCCTGGCCCTCTCGCTCATCGCCTGGTCGGTGTTCGGCATTCTCAATGCGTTTGTCGGACGACTGGTGATGATGCACGTCCTGGTGCGCAGCGCGTTTGGCATCGGCGAGGCGGGCAACTTCCCGGCCTCCATCAAAACCGTGGCCGAATGGTTTCCCAAACGCGAACGGGCTTTTGCCACCGGTATTTTTAACAGCGGCTCCAATTTCGGTGCGATGATCGCCGCGCTGTTCGTGCCGTGGTGCCTCGTTTATTTCGGCAATGAAAAAGGCTGGAAGATGGCGTTCATTCTCACCGGCGCCGCCGGCTTCATCTGGCTGATTTTCTGGTTCTGGCTTTACGACACGCCCGGCAACAGCAAACGGCTTTCAAAAGCGGAATACGATTACATCCACAGCGACAGAGATGAGGCCAAGCCCGTGCAAGACGGTGACAAATCGGGCAAGAAAGTTGGCGCCAACCTTTTTTCCTTCACCGGCCGTCTGCCGCGCTCCGCGTTTTGGGGCATGACCATCATGATTCACATCTTATGCGTCTTCATTTATTTCATCACCGCAAAAATCGTCGGGCCGGATGTGCTGTCGAACAAACCTTCGCTGATTTTCTTCGCGGCGGCGGTCGCGGTGGCGTTGGCGGCGAGCCTGGCGTTGCACGTCCGGCGCTGGCATGACCTTGGAAAACCCGGCTGGCTGGCATTGACATATATCATTCCTGTCGTGGCGGGCTTTGTTTCTGTGATTGTCCTCGGGTTTGAAAACAACATTTATCTCCTCGCCGTCGCGCTCGCGCTGATCGCCATGATCGTGGTCGGATTCAGTTCCGGCATCGCCGCACCGAACCGGTTTGGCAACGTCGGCAAGCCCGGCCTACTCGGCCATCGCCAGACCTGGTCCTTTTTCGTCGGCAAGCTGATGACTGACGGCATCTGGTGGTTTTACCTGTTCTGGCTGCCGGACTATCTGGTGAAACAATTCCACATGAAAATCCACGACACCATGTGGCCGACGTTCATCGTTTATGGCATCGCCATCATCGGCAGCGTTTATGGCGGCAGCATTCCGATGACGCTGATGAAACGCGGCATGCCCGTTTACAAAGCCCGCATGACGGCCATGTTTCTGATCGCGCTGTGTCCGCTGGCCGTGCTGTCCACGCAGTATTTTGGCAACGTCAGCCATTTTGGCGACATGGCCAAAGTTTATGCCGTCGCCGTCATCTGTATCGGCGCGGCGGCGCATCAAGCCTGGTCGGCGAATCTGTTCACGACCGTTTCCGACATGTTCCCCAAAACCTCCGTTGGCTCGGTCACCGGCATCGGCGCCATGGCTGGCGGCCTCGGCGGCGTCATCGTGCAGTTGATCGCCGGCACGCTCACCGACACTTACAAGGCCACGCCGCAGACCGCCTACCTCATCATGTTTGTGATTTGTGCGTTGAGCTATTTGATCGCGTGGAGCGGAATGAAAATGCTCGTGCCGCGTCACAAGCCAATCACGGATTTGTAAAATCGTTGCCGGGTTAAAATTGTCGAAGCGTCGAACCGTTTCCGATTCAACGCTTCAACTTTTTAACGAATTGCAATTCGGTTCAAATGCTCATCGCCGCAAAACCGCCGTCCACCACGATTTCCGCGCCGGTGATGAAGCTGCCCGCGTCCGACGCCAGCAACAGTGTCGCCCCCACAAGCTCATGCGCTTCACCAAAACGTTTCATCGGCGTCTTGCCCATGATTTGCGCCACGCGTTCGGGATTCAGCACCTTGCGGTTTTGTTCCGCCGGGAAAAATCCAGGGACCAAAATATTCACGCGCACACCGCTCGTCGCCCATTCCCGCGCCAGATTTTTTGACAAGTTATGCACTGCCGCCTTCGACGCCGAATAAGTGAACACGCGCGACAGCGGCGTCAGTCCCGAAGCCGAGCCGAGATTGATGATGCTGCCGGAACCTTTCTCGACCATGTGCTTGCCGAAAACCTGACACGATAACACCACGCCTTTCAAATTTACCGTGATGAGGCGGTCGAACTCATCTTCCGGAATATCGAAAAATGGCGTCGGCGAATTCACACCTGCACCATTCACCAAAACATCCACGCGGCCCAGTTTTGCTAAAATGTCGGCCAGTAGTTTTTGCAGGCCGGCCTTGGAAGTGGTGTCGCAGGAGAAGAATTCCGCCTTGCCGCCGCCCTTGGCGATTTTGTCGAGGCGCGCCTGGGCCTTGGCGGCATCGCGACCAACGAGCGCCACCGTCGCGCCGGCAATTGCCAGGCCTTCAGCCATCTCGCCGCACAGCACGCCTGTGCCGCCGATGACGACCGCCACCCTGCCTTTAAGTGAAAAAAGTTCCGCTGGTGTTTTCATAATTTTAGTTAGCGTTGAACACGGGCACCACCGCCGCCGATGGTTTTTTCCACTTCCTTGCGCGTGGCCATGCTCGTGTCGCCAGGTGTGGTGGAAGCCAGTGCACCGTGAGCCGCGCCATATTCCACGGCCTTCTGTGCGTCGTTGAATTCCATGAAACCAAATTGCACGCCGGACGCAAAGCTGTCGCCGCCGCCAACGCGGTCGAGGATTTCGAGGCCGGGATATTGGCGGCTTTCGTGGAATTTGCCGGCGTGCCAGAGGATCGCGCTCCAGTCATTCTTCGTCGCGGTGATGACGTGGCGGAGCGTGGTTGCGGCGACCTTGAAATTAGGAAATTCTTTCACCGCCGTCTCGATCATCGCCTTGAAAGCGTCGGTTTCGATGTGCCCGAGTGTTTCCTGGCCTTTAACTGCGAAGCCGAGCGACGCGGTGAAGTCTTCTTCGTTCCCGATCATGACATCCACATACTTCGCGATTTCGCGATTCACCTCCTGTGCTTTCTTGAGGCCGCCGATGGTTTTCCAGAGCGAGGGACGATAGTTCAAATCGTAGCTGACAATCGTGCCGTGTTTCTTGGCGGCTTTGACGGCCTCGACCGTCAATTCCGCCGTGGAAGCGGACAGCGCCGCGTAAATGCCGCCGGTGTGAAACCAGCGCACGCCGACCTTGCCAAAAATATGATCCCAGTCAATGTCGCCCGGCTTGAGCTGCGAGGCGGCGGTGTTGCCGCGGTCCGGATTGCCGACCGCGCCGCGAATGCCGAAGCCGCGTTCGGTGAAATTCAAACCGTTGCGCACGCTGCGACCGATGCCGTCGTCTTCACGCCACTTGATGAAATCCGTGGCCACGCCGCCCTGCATGATGAAATCTTCGATGAGATGGCCGACCTCGTTGTCCACGAACGCGGTGCAAACGGCGGTCTTGTAGCCGAAACATTTGCGGAGGCCGCGCGAGGTGTTGTATTCGCCGCCGCCTTCCCACGCCTTGAATTCGCGCGCAGTGCGGATGCGGCCTTCGCCGGGGTCGAGGCGCAGCATGACTTCGCCGAGCGAAATTTGGTCGTATTTACAGGTGGATTTGTCGCGTAGTTGAATTGCCATAAAATTAATGTGGGTTGAATAGTTTAGACCTGAACAGATTTGAATTCAGCCAAATTCCACGCGGCTTCGCCGACTTCATGCGCGAGATGATTCAGTTCCTCGATCTCCGCCTTCGTGAACAGCAGACCGCCGTTTTTCTTCGACAGTTCGCCCCAGCGCGCTTCCGGCTGGCCGGGCAACAGGCATTTCTCGTTGCCGTGACCGAGCACGTCTTCGATGATCGCCTTCACATTCTGGATTTGCGAGCGGCCTTTGACGTAGTCGTTGCCTTTCATCGCGTCGGGATGGATGACTTGAAAATAAAATGTCGAGCCGCGCTTCTCGCCGTCGCCGCCGCGCGACGTGCCGCGGATTTCGGGCAGCGAACCGCCGATGAAGCCCGCGTAAAGTTCGTCAATCAAACCAAGGCCGTAGCCCTTGTGCGCGCCGAACGGCAGCAACGCGACGGCTTTGTTCGGATCGGTCGTCGGATTGCCCTCGGCATCCACGGCCGCGCCGGGCGGAAGCTGTTTGCCTTCGCGTTTCATCACTTGCACGCGGCCCATCGCGATGGTCGAGGTCGCCCAGTCAATCACGATGGGAAAACCGATCGCGTCCTGCGTCGGGAACGCCCACGAATGCGGGTTCGTGCCCATCGTCGGCGTCCTGCCGCCGAACGGCACGACTTCGGACGTGGCCGAGGTGCAGTTCGTGTAGGCGAGGTAGCCCTTGAGCGCGGCGTCCATGACGTAGCCGCCGCCCCAGAGATAATGCGTCGCGTTGTCCACGCTCACCATGCCCACGCCGAATTTGTCGGCGAGCTTCATGCAGGTGTCCATCGCCTCGTAGGCGACGGCCTGGCCGAGCTTGTTGTGGCCGTTCCAAATTTCGGCGGCGGCGAAGCGCGACGGCAGCTTCTCGATCTTCGCGCCGGGCGTCCAGCGGCCGACCTTGCTGCCGAACAATTCGTCGAGATGCAGCGCCTTGATGGCATTGTGCGTGCGGATGCCGTAATACGCGGCGCTGGCGCAAAACCGCGCGCCGGCGGCGGCCTCGGCGGCATCGTAACCGCGCTTCAGATAAGCCTTCGTGACGAGTGAATCGTGTTTTTCTTTGGGAATGATGTAGTAGTTTTCGGGCATAAAAATTTATTGGTCGGTGGTGAAGAGAACGTAACGATTTTCGCTGGCTGCTCTAAGAAATAATTCTCTTACGCTCTGAAAATTTCCCCAAGTGTAACCAAAATCTTCTTCGGAAAGTGGAGAGCCGTAACTCTTGTCTATTCCGAAATAACGTTTCCGAAAATCGGATTCTGTAACTGACGGTAACGCAGTAGCAATATCTTGAACTTGCCTCGGCGTTTTAAGACTGATGATATAATCGCCTTCTGAATAAAGAGGTTCTCCGCCCATGATCACATGGTTCAGAGGATATTTTCCGTTGTCCCAAGCCAGCTTGCCATCGGTCAGAGTTCGGTGAATTGCATCCCAAGCTTTGTCATTCTCGGCGAGCAGCTCGGGATGTTCTTCAAAATAGGTTGGCTCAATTTCTTCCTGCAATTGTTCAAGTCGTGACGCGTCATCAGGTTGAGAACGAAGTTCTGAAACTTCTTTCTCTGAAAGCGCAAAATGAACGCCAAGGCAACCCATAACTTTTGAATGCTCAAACCACTTTCTTCACCGGCACTTCGGGATTCACCTGCGCGATGGGTTTTTCGCCGTTCATCGCGAGGATGAGATTTTTCACGGCGCAGGTGGCCTGCCGCACCACGCTCTCGTAAGTGCGCGACGCGACGTGCGGCGTGCAGACGACGTTCGGCAGCTTGAGCAGCGGATGATCCGCCGCCGGCGGCTCGTGATCCAAAACGTCCGTGCCGTAACCGCCCACTTGACCGGATTTCAGCGCGGCCACCATGTCATTGGTGTTCACCACTTCGCCACGCGCGCAGTTCAAAATCAAAACGCCCTTCTTCATCTTCGCAAACGACTTCGCAGAAATCATGTCGCGCGTCTCCGGCGTGAGATTCGTGTGCAGCGAGATGTAATCGCTCGCGGCATAAAGTTCATCCAGCGTGGCTGCGCGCTTCACATTGAGATCCTTCGCGAATTTTTCGTCCCAATAAACATCGAAGCCGATCACATTCATGCCGAACGCCCGCGAACGAATCGCCACTTCCTTGCCGATGCGCCCAAGGCCAATGATGCCGATGGTCTTGTCGAGCAGTTCGTGGCCGGTCTTGCGCTTCCAGTTCGTCTTGGCATCGCCGCTGCGCGTGGAGTCAGTGTGAAACAGAAAATTTTTCTCCAGCGCGAGCAGCAGCATGAAATTATGCTCGGCCACAGTCGTGTGATTCACGCCGGGCGTGAAGAGCAGCGGGATGCCGAATTCGGTGCAGGATTTCACGTCAATCTTGTCCACGCCGATGCCGTATTTGCTCAAGACCTTCAGCTTCGGACGCGCTTTTTCCAAAACCTTGCGCGTGATGGCGTCGTCGCCGCAGATGTAGCCGTCCACGTCGCCGACGAGCGCCAGCGTGTCGGCTTCATTCAGGGGGCCGCGCGCGGTGATGATTTCCCAGTCGGTTTTTTTCAGCAAATCATGATGTTCGCCGGGCGTGTCCTGGAACGAAGTGGTGGTGAGCAAAATTTTCATCCAAGCAGCATAAAAAACCGGCGGCGACGGGTCAAAAAAATAACCCCCCAACATTTGTTGGGGGGTTGCATTTTTGTTTGAAATTTGTGCAGGTCAACCCGCGCCCAGCGTCGAGCGGGCCAGCGAATTCAATTGCGCCTGCGCCTGGCCGGAGATGTGCGTGAAGACCATGGAAACACGGTAGCCGGCGTGCTTGTTGCCGGAACAGGCGATGACCACGCCGGTGCACTGAACCTTGGTGGCGTCATGCGGCGATTGCAGCGCGACGGTCATTTCCGTCCATTCATTGAACGGCGCCGGGCTGCGGAACTCAATCCCGCTTTTGTGGACGGAAACCGCGTCGGTGGACAGTTCCAGCCGGGACTGCCGGCCTTCAACGGTGACCTCTTGTTTCGGGGACTCAATGCTTCCAATTTTTCTCGCACTCATAAATCAGCAACAAACTAACACTTCCCAACCAATCGTCAAATTAGACGGTGCAATCCAAAAAATAAGTTCACCACTCGATCACCGCCGCGCCCCAGGTCAGGCCGGCGCCGAAAGCGATCATCAAAATCAAGTCGCCCCGCTGCACCTTGCCCGACCGCACCGCCTCGTCGAGCGCAATGGCGACGGACGCGGCGGACGTGTTGCCGTATTTGTGGAGGTTGACGAAGATTTGTTCCGGCGTGGCCCCGAGCCGTTCGCCGACGGCGTCAATGATGCGGCGGTTGGCCTGGTGCGGGATGACGCACTTGATGCGGGTGATGTCAATTTCGCAGCGGGCCAGCACCTCCTTGGCGGCGCTGCACATCGCCTGCACGGCGTTCTTAAAAGTTTCCTTGCCGTCCATCCGCAGGAAATGCAAACCATCCAGCACGGTCTGCGCCGAGGCCGGACAGCGGCTGCCGCCGCCGGGCATGGAAAGCAAGTCGGCTTTGCCGCCGTCGGCTCCAAGCGCCGTGGTGAGCAACCCGTGGGAAAGCGGCCGGTTCTGCAAAATCGCCGCGCCCGCGCCGTCACCGAAGAGCACACAGGTGTTGCGGTCATTCCAGTTGGTGATGGCCGAAAGTTTTTCCGCGCCGATGACCAGCACCGTTTCAAAATTGCGCGAGGCGATGAAATTCTGGCCGATCTCCAGCGCGTAGAGGAAGCCGGAGCACGCGGCCTCGATGTCAAACGACGGGACCCGCCGCGCGCCGATTTTTTGCTGCACCAGGCACGCAGTGTTCGGAAACGGCATGTCCGGCGTGATGCTGGCAACGATGATCAAGTCAATCTGGTCGGCGGTGATGCCGGCCATTTCCATCGCGCGCCGCGCCGCCTTGGTGGCGAGGTCGGAGGTGAATTCATCTGCGGCGGCGATGCGGCGCTCCTTGATGCCGGTGCGCGTGGTGATCCATTCGTCCGACGTATCAACCAGTTTTTCCAGCTCGGCATTCGTCAGGATTTTTTCCGGCACATACGAACCGACACCGGTGATGGAACACGACCGGCCTTGAAAATTGTGTTTGGCGCGCGGATTCTTGAATTTGGTTTTCATGCGGAAGCGGGAACGGAAATGTCTGCGGCATTTATCGCCTCATTGGCGCGGGCGATTTCGCCGGCAATGACCTGGTTGACCTGATGCTGCAAGGCGTCGGCGGTCACGCGCAGGGCGCTGGCCACGGCGCGTTCGCGCGCGGAGGCGTGGGCCTTGAACACCATGCCGTTAAAACCCAGCAACGGCGCGCCGCCGTATAGCTCCGGGTCCATGCGGCGGCGGATGGATTGAAAGGCGTTCTTCGCCAGAAACGCGCCGATCTGCCGCTTCGTGTTCTGCATCAATTCGCGCTTGAGCATTGAGAACATCCCGACGGCGAGGCTCTCGCACGTTTTTAAAACGATGTTGCCGACGAAGCCGTCGCACACGACCACGTCCACATGATCCTTGAACAGGTCGTGGCCCTCGACGTTGCCGATGAAATTCAGATCCAGTTTTTTGCAGAGCTTGAAGGCTTCGAGCGTGAGCTCGTTGCCCTTGGAATCTTCCGTGCCGATGCTCAAGATGCCGACGCGCGGATTTTTTTTCCGCAGAACTTCGCGGGAATAGACGCTGCCCATCACGGCGAACTGGGCGAGGTGAAACGGCTTGCATTCCACGCTGGCCCCGGCGTCCAGCAGGACAAATTCGCCGCTCTGGCGCGGAATGACCGTCGCGATGCAGCCGCGATCCACGCCGGAAATTCTTCCCACCTTGAACGTCGCCGCCGCAAAAATGCCGCCGGTGTTGCCAAGGGAAACAACCGCGTCGGCCTCGCCGTCACGGACGAGTTCGGCGGCCCGGCCGATGGAAGAATCCTTTTTTTTGCGGAGCGCGATGACCGGTTTGTCATCCATCTCCACGACTTCGCTGGCATGGATCACGCGCACGCGATGGTCGCGGAAACCGCGCGCCGGCAGGGCGGCATGGATGTCGGCCTGGTTGCCGACCAGGTAAAGAGCGGTGATTTTTTTGCCGGCCTCCAGCGCCAGCTTGGCCCCGGCGATCACGACCCCGCAACCGTGGTCGCCGCCCATGACATCCACTGCGATTCGCATAGATGAACGAGAGAACGCGGATTCCTTCCGCGACTGCAAGCTGGAGATCAGCCCGCGTTGACCGTCAGCACCTGGCGGCCCTTGTAATAACCGCACGCCGGGCAGACCCGGTGCGGCACATGCGGCTCGGCGCACTGCGGACATTTGCTGATCTGCGGCAGCTTCAGCACGCTGTTGTAAGCGCGGCGCATCCGCATCCGGCTTGTCGAAGGTTTACGTTTTGGGACGCCCATAAATTCTAAATTACAATTTTAGTTTGTTCAATTCAGCCCACGCGGATGGCTTGGATTCCTCCTTGCCGGCGGTTTTACGCGCCTTGCCAACGCTGGCTTTCTTCAATCCGCCGCAATCCGGCTTGCACACCGGATGCTGCGGAAACCCAAGGAGAATATCTTCCCGCACCCGCGGCGTCAAGTCCACGCAATCGTTCTTAATGGGCAGGGCTTCCTCGTCCTCCAGCGGCTCAAACGGCAAATGCAGCGTCCACGGATCAATTTCCAGCTCGTATTCAAAATCCTTCAAGCAGCGGACACACTGGCATTCCAGCTTAAGCCGGAGCAAACCTTGGATCAGCAAGGCGTCATCCAGCATTTCCACCTCCAAGTCGTAATGCAGCGGCTGCGTGGCGCGGATCATATCATCGCGCAAATCCAAAGCCAACTCCGCCAGCGGCAGTTCACCGCGCAGCTCCAGGTTGCGGTTCTCCAGATGGCGAAGATTGACGGTCAGCATAATTTTTTAGTTTTGAATTTTAAATTGGAGCCAGATTTTGGCTGTGCCGTTCAACTAAAACTAAAAATTCAGAACTTAAAACTATTTCTGCGACTTCAATTTTTTCTTCAAGGCCGCTTCGACGTGCGCCGGCACAAACGAACTCACGTCGCCGCCGAGACTGGCGATTTCCTTCACAATGCGCGAACTCAAAAACGTGTAGGTGTCCTTGGGCATCATGAAAATCGTCTCGATGTTTTCGTTCAGCTTGCGGTTCATCAGCGCGAGCTGGAATTCAAACTCAAAATCCGACACGGCGCGCAGCCCGCGCACGATCGCCTGCGCCTTCCGGCTCACGACGTATTCGACCAGCAGGCTGTCAAACGAATCCGCCTCGACGTTCGGCAGGTGCGCGACGGATTTTTGCACGAGCGCCACCCGCTCGTTGAGCGTGAACAGCGGATGCTTGCCCTCGTTGCTGGCGACCGCCACGACGACACGGTCGAACAGTTTCGCCGCGCGCTGCACCACGTCCAGATGGCCGTTGGTCAGCGGATCAAAACTGCCGGGATAAATTGCGGTGCGCATCTTGTAAGTTTTAAGTTCTTAATTTTGAGTTTTAAGTTAAACGCCGGAGGCCGCCGTTTGAACGGCTTTAACTTAAAATTAAAATCTCAAAACTCAAAACTATTTGTTTTGCCACGGCACCTCGAAAATCCGCACGGCAGCCTTGATGCCCTTGACCGTGACCGACGGCAATTCCGCGCACGTCGCGGCCAGCGCCGGGTCGTGACGCAACAGATGGTTGTAAGTCGTGACGCTGATGATGATGCGGCCGCTGCCGGAAACGCCCTCGAGCCGGCTGGCCAGGTTCACTTCGCGGCCAAAAATCGTGTAGTTCAAAATGTGGGCGTCCGAGCCCATCAGCCCGACGGTCACCGAACCGGTGTTGATGCCGGTGCCGAGCTGCAACGCGGTCAGCGGCGGCTTCGGTGGCAGCCCGGCGGAGAGCCGCGCGCGGTTCTCGATTTCGCGCGACGCATTTTGCGCCAGCCGTTTCTGGTTCAAGGCGTGGATGACTTGCTGCGCTTCAATTGCCGCGCGCACGCAGGCGAGCGCGTGCCGCTCGTTCGGCACCGGCGCGTTCCAGAACGCCATCACGCAGTCGCCGATGTATTTGTCGAGCGTGCCGCCGTGGTTTTTCACCGCGTCGGCCACCGTCGCCAGATAAAGGTTCACCGTTTCCAGCGTTTCGCGCGCGGATTCGTCGTAGCATTTTTCCGCCGCTTCGGAGTCAAGCCGATGGACGCGGACGAATTCCGCCACACGCTCCTGCGTCTCGTCCGTGAAGGTAGTGAAACCGCGCACGTCGGCAAAAAACACGGTCACTTCGCTGCGGGCGCCGCCGAGCGAAAGTTTTTCCGCGCCGAGCAGCTCGTTGACGACATCCGGCGAGACGATTTTGGAGAAAACGGATTTGACGCGGCGCTGTTCGCGCTCCTCGAACACGACGCGGTAGGTGACGAGGCTCGCATATTCCATCGCCATCGCACCCGCTATCGGAAATACAATTGGCAACCAACAGCGGAATTGGACAAATGCGAAAAACGCGATGGCGACATAAGCCAGCATCAGCAGCAAAGTTCCGCCCGTGGCCGAAAATGCGCGCAACTGCCAGGTGAGAAACGCGGTCAGCGCGCCCAGGAAAATGATCAGCCCAAGTTCCACCGGCAACGACGCGCGGCGGATGAACCGGCCGGTGATGACGGAGTTGGCGACGTTCCAGTGCTTGCTGACGAGGAAGGTGTCTTTTTCCAGCGGCGTCGCGCCCCGGTCGGTCAGGTCGTTGCCCTGCGCGGTTGAGCCGACGATGACGAGCTTGCCGCGAAACGCATCGCTCAAGCCGTTGGTCTCGCCGAGCAGCCGTTGCTTGTCCTGCCACAGCAAGCTTTCAATCGGCGCGCGCAGGATTTTCGGATCGTTCGGCGTGAGCCGCCAGTCAATGTAAAAATAGCCCTTGCCGTCCACCGGGATCACGCGCTTAACGCCGTTTGCACCGCGCAAAACGATTTTTCCGGGATCAATTTCGGCGTTGGTCAAATCGAGTTTGAGTTCCTGCGCGGCGAGGACGATGCCCATGTGCCACACGCGTTCGTCGGTAAAAGCTTTGGCCTTCGGCGCGACGCCGGGCGGCAGCTTGTCACCGACGAAATCGGCGAGTTCAAAATTATTTTCCGCATCCACCGGAATGGTGACGACATTGGTGCTGCCGGTCTGCGGCAAAATGATTTGGCCCGGTGTGAACTGCGCCTGGTCGAGGTCCAGGTCGAATTCCGTCGCTGCCTTTTTCAACAGCGAATGCCAGCGGTGATAGACGTGAAAAGCTTGAACGCGCCGGAGCGTGCCGTCGGAATCCTTGTCGGTGGAAATGCCGCCGAGCGTGAGCGCGTTGGTGGCGAACAAATCGGGCGGGCGCAGTTCCGGTGTGACGGCAATGACGACGTTGCCGGCGTTGTGCATTTGCCTTGCGAAATAATCGTCGGATTCAACCAGGCTGCCGTCGGCCATTTGCACGGGCGGATGGTCGTTGCGCAGTTCGCCGAACAGCACGTCGAAGGCGACGGTTTGCGCGCCCTGCGCCGACAGTTCCTCGACGAGCCGACCATAAACCTGGCGCGGCCAGTAGAGCCCGAATTTGTAACCGAGGGCACCGCTTTTGACGGCAGCAATGCTGGAATCTTCCATCGCGACGAAAGCGAGATTGGTCGCGGCGGGCGCGGGAAAACGCAGGGCCGTCCGAATGCGCAGGTCGTAGGTGATCCGCTCGAGCCGGTCAAAGAAATCGAGGTGCATCAGCCGCACGCCGCAAACCAGCGCGAGGACGACCACGGACAGAAGAACCGGCGTGCGCTTGAGCGGTTTGAATTTCACCGCGTTGAATTAAAACAAAAAACCAGCGCAACTCAAGGCTGCGCTGGTTTTTTGAAAAGTGATTTATTAATTTATTAGAGTTCCGGCTGATGGGGTGGATTATGTGGTGGCGGTGTCGGCGGCTTATAGCCGGTGTTCGGCGAAACATGGCACCATTGATTCCGGTTATAGGAATAGGAGCAGATTTCAGTAAATGGCGTCCTGCATATGTTGGAAATATGACCAAGCAGATTGAGAATTTCCTGCGTCATGGGCGAACTGCCACCGGATGCAGTATCATACTGCTGACCTTCGGGGATCGTCACCGTAACCGGCTTGCCGTCGGCACCGACAATGGAAAGCCAGAGGGGATGAACCAGCGCGCCGCACTTGCCGTCCGCACTGATGTATCCTTGGGAACCGCGCACGCCGGCGATGCCGTTCGGGATTTTGACGAGATACTTGGATTCGGCGGAAAGCTTCTTCACGCTGTAAAAGATGCGGCCCGTCTGCAAATCCAGCTCCGTGTCGCTGATCGTATCCACGCCGGTGTCCGCAACCGTCAGGACGTCAATTTTTATGGTCGTCCCGCCCGAGAGGCGGATGACGTTTTGTTCCACTGAAGCCTTGTATCCAACCATGCCCGCCGAGTCGGGCGCCAGCGAGATTTTGTCCGGCACGGGATGGGCCTGCGGCATTTCAACCGTCTTGCCCAAGACCACGTCCACCGATCCGTCAGATTCCGTCTTGATGGTGGAACCGGGACGGAGAATTTTTCCGGCGACCAGCGGATGCCATCCGTCGTTGCCGCCCAGCGTGTAGCTGGCCTCGCCTTGGACGCGAAAAACCGTCGCCACGCCTTCTTTGGCGCTCTGCGCCAAGGCCGTTGAAGTGATGGCCAAAACCAGACCGCAAACGGCTGCGGAAAACAGTGTCTGAATATTTTTCATAACAATTTTTCTTTCGGAACTTTTTCTATCTAAAGCCAGTATAGCGGCGAATGGTCCAATGTCAACCCGGAAAAATCGCATATTTCACGGCTGGCTGGTGATCTTTTGCCAGCTAATCCCCTGAATTCCAGCATACACGGCGAACGCCTTTTCATTTTGGATCAGCACCGCCCGCACCACGCTCGAATCGTCCGCCCGGCCCAGCCCCAGAATGCTTTCCGGAATGATGCCCATCTTCTTGTGCGCGTAAATCAGCGCGAACAACCCCTGCGCGATGGCCGAATACGGCAGATCCTTGTAGGCGCCCTCCACGGCGTCCTCCACCGCGTCGGCCAGAAATTCCAGTTGGTCCACCAGATGCGGAAACTTCGGCGCGTTGATCTGGGTGAATTCCAGTTTCCACTGCGGCAGATGATACAGGATCTTCTCGGCCATCGCCGGCGTAATGGTTGCGGAGCCGCTGTTGACGAATTTTGCGATTTCTGACATGTCGGCAATTTAGAGAAACCCCTGCCGCCGTCAAAGGTAAATTGTCAGGCAATCCCCGCGCGCTTCAGCGCCAGCTCGAAATCATACTCCGGTTTGCGCGCCTGACGACCGCGCAGCGCATTCGCCGCGTCGTCACCGACAAACATTTCCGTCGCGGCGTCCCATGTCAGCTTGCGTTTCAATTTCATGCCGATCCACGCGGCGGCACAGGCCTCGAGGCTGCGGGCGGATTGCTGGATGGGCGCGATGGGCGGACGGTTGGCAATGATGCTTTCAAGCCAGTTGCCGTGTTGCGTCTTGCTCGGCGGCCAAAAATTGCCAATTCGAAGTCTTGAAATTGGCTCGAGGATTTTCGGATCACTCGCGCGCAACGGCAGCAACTCGTCGCGACCGACCGGTGCGTTCGGATCACTGGCGGTGACTTTCTCCTCGCCGCGCGTGCAAAAAATCCAACCTTCGTCGCCTTCAAACCGGATGCCGGTTTCAAACTGGTTGTCGAGAATCATCCGAACATTTTTTGGATACAACATCTCGACATGGTAAGAGGTGTGAACCGTCCACGCGTCATCGCGCATGAATTCCGCGAGCGATTCAATCGTGATCGGCCCGCCGAGCTCCTGCGCCATCGCCCACTGAGCGATGTCCACATGGTGTGCGCCCCAGTTGGTGATCATGCCAAGACCGAAATCTTCGGTCGTAATCCAGCCAGGCCGGCCGTCGAGGCTGTTCTGCGGATGCACGCGCAGCTCCATGTAAGGCTGTTCCGGCGCGGAACCCAGCCAGCGTTCGTAATCCAGATTTTCCGGCACCGGCATCGGCGCGGGCGCGTGGCCGCTGGCCTTGTCGAGGCCGACGCCGATTTTAATGGTCTTCAACTGGCCGATGCGCCCGTTGCGGACAAATTCGCTTGCCTTGCGGAAACTGCCCCACGGCCGTTCCGACCGCTGCTGCGAGCCGGTCTGCAAAATGATTTTCTTCGCCTCGACCGCTTTCCGCAATCCGATGGCTTCGACGATGGAATACGTCACGGGCTTCTGGACATAAACGTGCTTGCCGGCAATCGCCGCCTCGATCGCCAGCCGGGCGTGCGAATGATCGGGCACGGTCACGACCACCGCGTCAATTTCCGGTGATGCCAAAACTTCGTGGTAGTCGTAAAAAGTTTTGATGTTCACGCCGGCTTCGCCGCGCTGCACATAAAAATCCTCCGCCATCTTTTTGCCGGCGGCGAGGCGCCTCGAATCGAGATCGCACACGGCGACGACGCGGCCAAGCGGTTCGGTCATCACATTGCCCATGTCGCTGCGACCCATCCGGCCACAGCCTATTTGACAGACGTTGATTTTTTTGCTCGGTGCGTCCGCTCCCAACAAACGCGCGGGAATGATGTCCGGAAAAACCGCTAGGCCGACACCGCTGCTAATGGCGGCTTTCAGAAAACTGCGGCGTGATTGGATTTTCATGTTTTGGTTATTTACGATTTACGATATTCGATTTACGCGCGACTGCCAGTTTTCGACCGGCTCGTAAATCGTAAATCGCAGATCGTCAATTTAGTTGGGCAGCTCGCGGATTTTGACATTGCGGAACGAAACTTCGCTGCCGTGTTCCTGCAACAAAATATTACCGTCCGCCCATTCACCGAAGTCGGGGATGTTTTTGAATTTGCTGTTGGCCACCGCGTCGCGGAATGCCGGCGAGCCGCGCTCAAACTCCAAAGTCTTCTCACCGTTCAGCCAGAACTCGACGCGCTTGCCCTGCGACACGATGCGCGCATGGTTCCATTCGCCGATGGCCAAAACTTTTTTGTCCTTCGCGGCGGGAATCAAATCGTAGAGCGAGCCGATGGTGCGGTCGCCGTCACGGCCCAGCTTGGCATCGGGATGGCGCGCGTCGTCGAGAATCTGGAATTCCATACCGATGGCCGAGCCTTTGGCCGTCGGCTCGCCGGTGACTTTGTCAATCGGCGAAATATCCGGCTGCACAAAAATCTTGATGCCGCTGTTGCAGCCGGGCGAACACTTGAAGTCCGCGACCAGTTCGAAATTCGCGTAGCGTTTGCGCGTGATGATGTCGCCGCCGGATTGCGCCTCGGCTTCACCATTAGTCCAGCCGGAATCCACCGTCAGCACGCCGTCAGCAATGCGCCAGCTTTTCTCCGGAAAAATATCTGACTGCGGACTGCGCCAGCCGTCGGTGGTTTTGCCGTCCCAAAGTAATTTCCAGCCGTCCGCTTTTTCCTGCGCGGTCAACGTGTTCAGCGCGCCGGAATATTTGCTTGGAGCGGCGGCTTTGGGTTCGGGATAGCGCGGATTCGTGTAAGCGCCGGGCGCGGCGGTCTGGATGTTCGGCGTCACGTCTGCCGGCGCTTCGCCGAGCGCCCACTTGATGCCGCCAACAAGAATTTGCTGGAACGTCGGGTTCGTCCAAACATCCTCGCGATGCCCCAGCGCGGTGAACCACACGCGGCCTTTGCCTTCCATGCGCGCCCAGGTGTTCGGATACGGCGGGCGGTCATACATCGGGCCTTTCATGTGCGGCGCGTCAATCACCGTCAGCACATGGTCGTTCGGCGCGAAATCCTTGAGCGAATACCATTCTTCCAGAAACGCGAAGCTGTCGCCGGCATTTTCAAAGCCGGGAAAACTCGGATCAATCACCCGGTTTGTCGCGACCTGCTGCGCGCCGTGGATGATGAATTCGCCGCCAAGAAAGCACACATACGCATCGGCGTTCGTGCCGTGGTTCACATAGCGATCCGGTCCTTTCTGCGATTCGTTGTCGGTGTGAAACGTGTCCGATGCCGAGTGCGTGCCGATGAAACCCTTGCCGCCGCGCACAAAATCAAACAGCGCCTGCTTGCCGGCGGGCGTCATGGGCGGCTGCCGGTCGGTGCCTTCGCTGCACAGGTCGCCGGTGGTGTAAAAAAACACGGCGTCGAACTGCGCGAGATATTCCGGGCTGAATTTCGAGCCGTCCTTGGAGAAGGTGAACTCCCAGCCGTTTTTTTCGCCGAGGTCGAGCAGGATTTTTTCGGCAAAACTGGGCTGGCCGTTCTTCCAGGAGATGACGGAATGTTCATAGCCGCTGGACTTGGTGAAGAACAAAATTTTCTTCGGCGCGGCCGTGGCGGCAAACGTGGCGATGAGAACGAAACTTGCAAGCAGAGAGACGACTGGACGAAGTATTGGAGCTTTCATAGTTTGCGAGCGTTTGACGCATTATGCGACGGGCTGGTTACAAGACAATTTTTTTCAATGCGGCCATCATCCCTAATTGGAGGGATTGACAACGGAACAAAACCAGCTTTCGTTGAGAGCGAACAACTGCTAAAAAGCCTGTGTGCAAGATTTGATCTCAAAAGCCGCGACGCTGCTGGAAGCGTTGCCTTACATCCAGAAATTTAGCGGCGAGACCTTCGTCGTGAAATATGGCGGCAGTTTCATGGACTCGCCGGACGAAACCGTGCGCACCGGCGTCGCGCGTGACATCGTGTTTCTTGAAGCGGTGGAAATAAACCCGGTCGTCGTCCACGGCGGCGGCAAGGCCATCACCCGCGCCATGGAAAAGGCCGGGCTGAAGGCCAATTTCATCCAGGGTCAGCGCGTCACGGACGAGGCCACGGCACAGATCGTAGATGACGTTTTGTCGCGCGAGATCAATCCCGAAGTTGTCAAGGCCATCAACGCGCTCGGCGGCCAGGCCGTGGGTTTCGCCGGCCCGGACATTTTCAAATGCAAAAAACTGTTCCTCGACGACAAGGAGAATCCCGGCCAGAAAATTGACATCGGCTACGTCGGCGAAGTCATCGAAGTCAACGTCCAACCGCTCAAGGAAAGCATGTGGTGCGGCTTCACGCCCGTCATCAGCCCGACCGCGCGCGGCGAGGATGGAAAAATTTACAACTGCAACGCCGATGTTGCTGCCGCGATGTGCGCCATCGCGCTGAACGCCAAGCGGCTCGTTTTTATGAGTGACGTGCCCGGTTTGATGCGCGACCCGAAGGATGTTTCCACCGTCATCGCGCATTTGCAGACCAGCGAAGTGCCCGCGCTCAAAGCCGCCGGCATCGTGGACAAGGGCATGATTCCGAAAGTGGACAGCGCCGTCGCCGCCATCAAGTCTGGCGTGGAAAAAGTCTCCTTCGTGGACGGCCGGACGCCGCACGCCGTCATGCTCGAAATCTTCACCGACAAGGGCGTCGGAACGGAAGTGGTCTTGTGATTTACGATTTTCGATTTACGATTTACGCGCGGTTTCCGAGATTCACATCAACTCGTAAATCGTGAATCCAATATCGCAAATGAAAGAAATTGTGCCAACGCCGCCGCCGATTGTGCGGAATGACTACGAATCCATCCGCGAGCTGTTCGCAAAAAACGTCGTGCCCAGCTACGGGCGTTTTGAAATCGTCCTGAGCCACGGCGCGGGCAGCTATCTGCTCGATGTTACCGGCAAACGTTATCTTGATCTCGGGAGCGGCATCGCCGTGTGTTCGCTTGGCCACGCGCATCCGGCCATCACCGAGGCGCTCGTCGAGCAGTCAAAAAAGCTGATCCACGTCTCAAATCTCTATTTCACCGAACCGCAAGGCCGGCTCGCGGCGGAAATCGTTAAGCGCATCGGTGCGGGGAAAGTTTTTTTCAGCAACAGCGGCGCGGAAGCGAACGAAGGCTTATTCAAGCTCGCGCGCAAATTTGGCCACGACGAAGGGCGGTTTGAAATTTTGACCGCGACGAATTCTTTTCACGGCCGCACGCTCGCCGGCATTGCCGCCACCGGCCAGGAAAAAGTCAAAAAAGGTTTCGAGCCAATGATGCCCGGTTTCCGGCATATTCCGTTCAACGATCTGGCTGCCGCGCGCGCTTCGATTTCGCCCGCGACGGTCGCCATCATGATCGAAGGCGTGCAGGGTGAAGGCGGCGTCACGCCGGCCACGCCGGAATATCTGCTCGGCCTGCGGGCGTTGTGCGACGAGAAAAAACTGCTGCTGCTCATGGACGGCGTGCAGTGCGGATATTTTCGGACGGGCAAGTTCCAGAGCTTCCAGCGGATTCTCGAAGGCGTTCCCGGCGGCGAAAAATTTCTGCCCGACGGCCTTTCGATGGCCAAGTCGCTCGGCGGCGGCTTTCCCATCGGCGCGTTCTGGGTGCGCGCGCCGTTTCAGGATTTGCTCGGGCCGGGCACGCACGCCTCGACGTTTGGCGGCACGCCGCTGGCCTGCGCCGTGGCGCTGAAAATTCTTGAGGTCGTTGAACGCGAAAAACTGGACGAACATGCACGCAAGCTCGGTGCGTGGATGCAGGCTGAATTGGAACAGCTCGTGAAAACCTATCCAGGCGTCGTCGTCAATGCGCGTGGCCTTGGCTTCATGCTCGGTTTGGAACTGGCGGAAAAAATTCCGGCGTTCGCCGCGAGCGACAAACCGGCGGCGATCCAGTTCGTCAACCGGCTGCACGCGGCGGGCGTGATGACCATTCCCGCCGGCACACACGTCATCCGGCTGCTGCCGCCGTTGAACTTGAAGCCACAGGAAGCCGCCGAGGGCATCGCCAAAATCGAGGAACTCGTCAAATCGCTGGCGTGATTTTGCATGAACGCCGCCGCGCTGAAACATCTGTCCGCCGTTGATCCGGTGATGCGACGGCTCATCCGTGAAATCGGCCCGTGCAAACTGGAGCATGAGCCGTGGCGCTCGCCTTTTCGATCGCTTGTGCTGGCGTTCGCGCATCAGCAGCTTCATGCCACGGCGGCGGGAAACATCCTCGGACGGTTTAAAAAACTGTTCCCCAAACGCCGGTTTCCGAAGCCGGAAGATCTGGCGAAGGTGACAGACGAACAGCTTCGCGCGTGCGGATTTTCCTTTGCCAAAATCGCGGCCATCCGCGACATCGCGGCAAAAACTTTGGACGGCACGATTCCATCGTCGCGCCAAATTGAAAAACTGGGCGACGAGGAAATCATCGAACGCCTGACCGAAGCGCGCGGCGTCGGACGCTGGACGGTGGAGATGCTTTTGATTTTCCAGCTCGGCCGGAAGGACGTTTTGCCGGTGGACGATTTTGGCGTGCGCAGCGGCTTTCGCATCGCCTACAAAAAACGGGAAATGCCGAAACCGAAAGCCCTGCTCAAGTTTGGTGAAAAATGGCGGCCGCACGCGACCACGGCAGCGTGGTATCTCTGGCGCGCGGCCGACGGGGCGAAGAAAAAGAAGTGACGGCGCGGTTCATTTTGGTTATAAAATTTTCTTTGGTTGGAAATCTCCCAAAAATTGTTGAGACATGAAACATCTGTTGTCATTGGAAAAACTGCCGAGCGCGGACTTTGAGAAAATCCTGCGCGACTCGGTGGTTTTCAAAAAAGAACGCGGCCGGCACCAGACGCAGCCGCTCGCCGGCCAGACGTGGGCGCTGATCTTTTCCAAGTCGTCCACGCGCACGCGGGTTTCGTTCGAGACCGGCCTGCGCGAACTCGGCGCGGGCGTGATGTTTCTCAACACAAATGACATCCAGCTCGGCCGCGGCGAGCCGATCAAGGACACCGCGCGCGTGCTGGGCCGGATGATCCACGGCGCGGTCATCCGCACATTCGCGCAGAGCGACGTGGAGGAGTTCGCCGAATTTTCCGGCATCCCGACCATCAACGCGCTGACGGACGACGAGCATCCGTGCCAGGTGCTGACGGACATTTTTACGTTTGAAGAAAAGCGCGGGCCGATTGCGGGCAAAGTTGTCACGTTCATCGGCGACGGCGCGTGCAACATGCTGGTGTCGTGGATTTGGGCTGCGGCGAAATTGGGTTTTGAACTGCGCGTCGCCGCGCCGAAGGCGTTCCAGCCGTCAGCGGAAATCTTGAAACGCGCGGGCGGAAAAATCATTGTCACGGAAGACTTGAAAACCGCCGCAACCGGCGCGGACGCACTTTACACCGATGTCTGGGTCTCGATGGGCAAGGAGGCGGAAGCGGACGAACGCATCAAAACTTTTGCCGGCTATCAGATCAATGACAAGCTCGTGAAGCTCGCCAAACCCGGCGCGCTGGTGATGCACTGCCTGCCGGCGTATCGCGGCAAGGAGATCGACGCGGAAACCTTCGAGGCGAACGCCGATACGATTTTCACGCAGGCGGAAAACCGGCTGCATGTGCAGAAGGCGATTCTTAACTGGTGTGTTGCAAATTAAAGGTTGAAGGTTGCAATTTAAAAAACCTGCAACGTGCAACTTTCAACCGGCAACCGAATACTGCCGCAGATACTTCAGCGCGACTTTCAAATCCTTCGGCCATTCGCTTTTGATCGTCACGGTTTCGTTCGTGAACGGGTGCGGCAGGGTCAATTCCTCGATGTGCAGCGCGACACGACCGAGCAGCGGACGTTCCTCGCGGCCGGGCTTGAGCCGGTAATCCTTCTTCAGTCGTGACAGCCAGAGCGGCTTGCCGCCGTAAACTTCATCGCCGACGATTTTCAAACCGACGTGGCTGGCATGAACTCGCACCTGATGCAGACGCTCCAGCAGAGGTTCACATTTAACCAGCGCGTAGCCGTGGCGCGAAAAATTTTCGAGCACTTCAAACCGCGTCGTCGCCTGCTTGCCGTCCTGCGGGTCCACGCGCATCACGCCGGGCGTGACCGGATGTGGCGCCAGCCTGGCGTTCACTTCAAACTGGTTTTCCAGCGGTTCGCCGTGGACGAGCGCGACATATTTAATCCGCACTTTTTCCGAGCTGACCAGGTTGGCGAGCGCGATGAACGCCGGCTTGGTTTTGGCGAGGAGAATCACGCCGCCGGCGTCAAAGTCGGGCTGATTGGCATTGTTGAGATATTCCAGACTGCGTTCCGCCGCCCACGGTTTTTTGTCGGCGATGGCGGTGTGCAGCAGCTTCATTAGGCTCGGACGTCCCAAGTTGTCGGGATCAGGTGACGTCAGCAGGCGTGCCGGTTTGTCGAGCGCGAGCAGATGTTCGTCCTCGAACAGGACGGGGATTTCCCAGAACTCGCGCGTGGCGGGCGACGAGAGTTTGATGGCCACAGTCACGGCGGCTTACTGGCTTCCGGCCGCCTGCCGCCGCGCGAATGGCATGTTGCCCAAAGTGCGATTGGCCTCGACGTTCAGCCAGGTCTGAAACGCCTCGTTTTCGCGCGAGCGGCGGAGCGTTTCAACGAACTGCGGCAGTTCGGCGTTCATCACCGACTGGTCCACCGGCAATTGCGACTGGACGAACAGGATGAATCCGCCATCGTCGGTTTCCGTGAAGTTGCTGATGTGACCGATTTGCGTGGTGAACGCCGCCTGCTTCACCTGGTTCAACTCCGCGCGACCGGCCAGCGCCGGCAATTCGCGCGTGCTGATGGAAAACGGCGGGAGCGACTGCGGTTGCAATCCGGCGGCGGCGCAGGCGGCGGCAAAACTTTTTCCGCCGGCCATGGCGACCGTGAGCCGGATGTAGGCGTTCGTTCCGGCTTCGCGGGCGAGGACGGTGGCCTGCTGCATCTGATAATCCTGCGTCACCTGTGCCTGGATGCTCGCGAACGACGGAATTTCGCTCGGCAGCTGTTTGGCGAGCGCGATGACATAGACGGCGTTGGTGCTGACGATCGGATTCACAAACGGTTCATCCGGCGTCAGGCCGAACGCGATCTTGGCGAAACCTTCCGGCGCGGTGAATTCCTGCGGGCCGGTCTCGGCGCTGAACGGCGCGGTCGTCCGAACCGTGAACCCTTTTTGCTTCGCCACGGTCGCGAGGTTGTCTGCGCTCGCGGGCGAGAGGTTGAAGACGGTGCTGGCGAAGTCGTTGGCCAATGCGCGCGCGTCCACCAGCGCACGCTGGCGAATCATCATGTCGCGGATTTTGGCCTTGGCGTCGGCGGGCGTTTTGGCGTCGGGAAATGCCTGTGAACCATATTGCAGATAAACCGCATCAATCTGCTCGTTGAAATTGGTCTTTGCCCATTCCGCCTGGGATTGTGCGAGGAAATTCGTCACTTCAAATGCGACATAATTCACCTGCACGCGGTCCGGCAGGCGGTATTCCGCGAGGTAATTGGTGTAGAACTGTCCGACGGCCGCCGGCGTCACCGTGACGGACGGGAGATAGCTCCGGGCGGACAAGAAGACGGCCTGCGACGACAACTCCTGATGTTCGCGCTGGTAAGAAGCGGCGGCTTCCTGCGGGGTGATGAGCGCGCCGGATGATCCGATGGACTCGACGAGCTGCCGAATGGCGGCGTCATGGCGGCAGAAATTTTCGAAGTCGGTCACGGTCAGCCCTTCCGGCTGCAAAACCTGTTTTGCAAAATCTGTCACCGACACTATCTGGCCGTTGCGCCCGAGCGACCGCAGCCGCTGGTTCGCTACATCCGCCGCCGTGTCCACGCCGACATGGATGCCCAGGTCGGAGGCTTTTTGAATGAGCAGCAGGCGGACATAGGTTTCGCGCTCCATGTCGGATTGGGACAGGTTGCTTTTCTTGTCCGGCCAGGTGCCGTAGTTGAACAGATAAAATATTTGGAATTCATGGAACGCGTCCAAATATTGCTGCTGCGTGATTTTTTTCCCGTTGATGGAACCAAAATCGCCGCCGCGTCCGCCGCCGCCGCGCTGGGCCGGAGCCGCGCCCCAGTATATGAACGAGATGACCGTCAGGGTGATGATCACCACCCAGAGCCATTTAGAATGTTTGCGAATTGTTCCAATCATAGTGAAAAATGAACGCGCAGCCTAGCCTGCCGGAAGGCGCATGGCAAACGGAAATTCGGGTCTGGGATTTTGGGGCTGGCTTCCGGGGTTTCGGTTCTTGAGTTCGGCTTTCATTTTTTGCCCCAGCCCCAAGACGCCAAACCCCAGCACCTATTTCAGCCACCGCGCCACGTCCATCGCCGCGTAAGTAATCAAGATGTCCGCACCGGCCCGGCGCATCGCCAGCAGGCTTTCGAGCGTCACGCCACGCTCGTCAATCCAGCCGTTCGCGGCGGCAGCCTTGATCATCGCGTGCTCGCCGCTCACGGCATAGGCGGCCGTCGGCAGGCCGAACTCCGTCTTAACGCGGTGAATGATGTCCAGATAGGCAATGCCCGGTTTCACCATCACAATGTCCGCGCCTTCTTGAATATCCAGCGCCACCTCGCGCAACGCCTCGTTGGCGTTCGCCGCGTCCATCTGGTAGCTGCGCCGGTCGCCGAAGCTCGGCGCGGATTCCGCCACCTCGCGGAACGGGCCGTAAAACGCCGACGCAAACTTCGCCGCGTAGCTCATGATCGGCGTGTCGAGAAAACCGTCGTTGTCCAACGCCGCGCGGATGGCGCGCACACGGCCGTCCATCATGTCGCTCGGCGCGACGATGTCTGCGCCCGCCACCGCGTGGCTCGCCGCCGTTTGCGCAAGCAGCTTGAGCGACGGGTCGTTCAAAATTTTTCCGCTTTGGACGATGCCGCAATGGCCGTGGCTCATGTATTCGCACAGGCAAACGTCCGTGATGACGAGCAGCGACGGCAATTCTTTTTTCAGCAGTCGCACGGTTTGCTGCACAATGCCGTTCTTGGCATAAGCGCCGCTGGCCTTCTCGTCTTTTTTGTCAGGAATGCCGAAGAGCAAAACCGCCGGAATGCCGAGCGCGTGCGCCGCTGCGGCCTCGCGCAAAATTTCATCCGGCGAAAGTTGAAACACACCGGGCATGGCGTCCACGGGGCGGCGAAGTTTTTTGCCGGAGCGTGCAAACAGCGGCAAGACGAGCTGCGAAACATTCAGCGACGTTTCGGCCACGAGCCGGCGCAACGCGGGCGAGGTCCGCAACCGGCGCGGACGGGTAATCGGAAATCCGGGCAAATTCATAAATGCAGTTTAGATTTTGTCAGCCTGCCAGCCAATCACAAATCCGCTTCGGTTAGGCCGGCAATTTTCATCTGGTGTTTCAGTAAACCAAGTTTCAGTGGCTGGTTGCCGTGAACCGGAATGACGATGCGTTCACGCTGACCTTCCTTGGTGAAAATATGATGGCTGCCGTTGATGCGCTTGAGCCGCCAGCCGCGCTGCTGGATGAGCCGGATAAATTCTTTGCCGGAAACTTGTTTCATACTACACTGAAGTGCGGACATTCACCCATCATGTCAACTTTCAGTGTTCACACAGATAAGTTTTCACCACCGGAAGTCTGTTTTACACCGTCAGCTCCATCACCTTGTCACTGGCATTCGATTCGGTCACTTCGTCATCCACGGACAGCCACAGTTCGATGGCTTCGCGCAGGTTGGCCTGCAATTCATCGAGCGTTTCCGCCTGGGTGAGACAGCCCGGCAACGCCGGCACCTCGGCCCAGAAGCCGCCTTCTTCCGCTTTGTGGATGATGGCTTTCAATGTCATAATTTGTTTATACCTCAAGCCCGGTGAACGCTCAAGGTGTTTTCACCATCTTCAACTGCCGCTTAAGCTCATTTTTCCAGTTGGCAAGCCGGCTGCTAAACGAGGTTTATGCAAAGTGCCGATCTTTCAGTCAAACACAGGCAACCGCGTCTGCCCTGTATCAAATACAGCGTGCATTTAACTGGTTTCGGCCATCAAGGGATGAGATGCTTCGTTTGAACGCTCTGTCACAAAATGACCAACCAGACCAAATCACAACCCCCGGCGTCCCTGCTCAACGGTTATCGCGCGGAAGATTTTTTCGACGAAATGATCGCGCCGGGCGACCAACTGCGCCCGCATTATGCCCGGTTCCGCGAGCTGTTCCAGGCGCTCACGCTGGATGAGTTTAACAACAAGCGCCAGTCGGTGGACCTGGCGTTTCTGCGGCAGGGCGTCACCTTCAACGTCTATGGCGACTCCGCGGGCACGGAAAAAATTTTCCCGTTCGACCTGCTGCCGCGCATCATCCCGGCGAAGGAATGGGAATTTCTGGAGCGCGGCCTGGTGCAGCGCATCACGGCGTTGAATCTTTTCCTGCACGACCTTTACCACGAGCAGAAAATTTTGAAGGACGGCATCATCCCGCCGTTTTATATTTTGTCCGGGAAACATTTCCGGCGCGAGTTCGTGAACTTCAACGTGCCGAAGGACATTTACATCCATATTTGCGGCACGGATCTGATCCGCGATAACAAGGGAAATTACCTCGTGCTGGAGGACAACGGTCGTTGTCCCAGCGGCGTCAGCTATGTGCTGGAAAACCGGCGCGCGATGAAACGGACCTTTCCGCAGATGTTTGAAAGTGTCGGCGTGCGGCCAGTGGAGGATTATCCGCGCGAGCTGCTGCGGATGCTGCAATACATCGCGCCCGCCGGCGTGTCCGATCCGACGGTGGTGCTGCTCACGCCGGGCGCGGCGAACTCGGCCTACTTCGAGCACACTTACCTCGCGCGGCAGATGGGTATTGAAATCGTCGAGGGCCGCGACCTCGTGGTGCGCGACGCGCGCGTGTTCATGCGCACGACGAAAGGTTTGCAGCCGGTCCACGTCATTTACCGCCGGCTGGATGATGATTTTCTCGATCCGACGGTGTTCCGCCGTGACTCAATGCTGGGCGTGCCGGGGCTGGTTCACGCGTATCGCACGGGCCATGTCTCGCTCGCCAACTCCATCGGCACGGGCATTGCCGACGACAAGGTGATGTATCATTTCGTGCCGAAAATGATTAAATATTATCTCGACCAGGAGCCGATCATTCCGAATGTGGCGACTTATCTGGCCAACGAGGAGTCCGACAAAAAATATATTTTGGACAACATGGAAAAACTCGTCGTCAAGGCCGCGAACGAATCCGGCGGCTACGGCATGTTGATCGGCCCGAAGGCGACGAAAGAGGAAATCGCCGAGTTCCGTAAAAAGGTCGAGGCCGAGCCGCGCAACTACATCGCGCAGCCGACGATTTCGCTTTCGCGCCATCCCACACATGTGACCGACGGCTTGTTTGAAGGCCGACACATTGATCTGCGGCCCTACATTATTTCCGGCGAAAAAACCGTCATCGTGCCCGGCGGCCTCACGCGCGTCGCGTTGCGCAAAGGCTCGCTCGTCGTCAACTCGTCACAGGGCGGCGGCAGCAAGGACACCTGGGTTTTGTATGGAGATGAATAAATCAAAGAATTGCGGATTGCGGATTGCGGATTGCGGATTTGATTCCCGCGTGGCGCTGCTATCTGTTTTCCAATCCGAAATCCGAAATCCGAAATCCGAAATCTTCCAATGTTAAGCCGCGTCGCCAACTCATTATACTGGATGTCCCGCTACATCGAGCGCGCCGAGAACATCGCGCGCATCGTGGACGTGAACCTGCAACTGCTGCTCGACCTGCGTAACCTCGACGAGGAACGCCTCGCCAAACATTGGCTGCCCATCGTGCAGACCACCGGCGATGAGGAACAGTTTTTTGCACTGCACAAAAAGGCCACCGCGCAGAACGTCACAGAATTTCTGGTCTTCCAGATGGACAACCCGAACTCACTGGTCTCCTCCATTTGTTCGGCGCGCGAAAATGCGCGCATGGTGCGCGACCAGATTACGATTGAACTGTGGGAGGAGTTGAACCGGCTTTATTGGTTTGTCCGCACGCCCACGGCACGACAGGTCTGGCGGGAAAGTCCCAGCGAATTTTTCCAGCAGATCAAAAACAGCTCGCTGCTCATCATCGGGCTGACCTACGCCACACTCATTCAGAACGAAGGCTGGTGGTTCGCGCAGGCGGGCAAATACATTGAGCGCGCCGACAAAACCTCGCGCATCCTGGATCTGCGCTACGAAACCCTGCCGGAAAAAGGCCTGCCGGAAACCGTCAGCGAAACCGACGCGCTCGAATGGTCGGCGATTTTGCGTTCGTGCAGCGCGTGGGACGCCTACAAAAGCATTCACGGCGCGGAAGTCAGCCCGCGGCTCGTCGCGGAATTTCTATTGCTCAACGAGGATTTTCCGCGTTCGGTGCGCTTTTGCGTGAGCGAGCTAAATGCGGCGCTCCGCAAAATCTCCGGCGTGGCCGAGGGAAAATTCTGCAACGACGCCGAAAAACTGGCCGGCCGGCTGGTCGCGGAACTGCAGTTCATGACCATTGACGAAATTTTCGACGCCGGCCTGCACGACTATCTGGACCGGCTGCAAGGCAAGCTCAACGACATCGGCGCTGCGCTGTTCAACGCCTACATTTTCCAAAACTTCAACAACCTCGAAGACGAAATCATGGTGCAGCAGGAAGAGCAGCAGCAACAGGGCGGTTCAAGTCACTCGCCACTCGTCACCCGCTCCTAAATCATGTCTATTCACGTCGCGCTCCACCACAAGACGCACTATAAATACGACCGGCTGGTCAATCTCGGCCCGCAGGTCGTGCGGCTCCGGCCCGCGCCGCATTCGCGCACGCGAATTTTGAGCTATTCACTCAAGATCAAACCGGAAAAGCATTTCATCAACTGGCAGCAAGATCCGCAGTCCAACTACGCCGCGCGGCTGGTCTTCGAGCAGCCGACGCGCGAGTTTCTCGTCGAGGTAGATTTGGTCGCCGAGATGTCGGTGCTGAACCCGTTTGATTTTTTCCTCGAACCGAGCGCGCAGAAATTCCCCTTCGCCTACGATCCGGCACTCGACCACGAACTCGCGCCGTTCCAGCGCAAATGCTGGCTTACGACGAACTTCACGCGCTATCTGACCGAACTGCGGCGCGACCTGATTGGCGAGGTCAAGCGGCGCACCAAGCAGCAGCGGCTGGAAATGCCCGACAGCGAAAAGCAGCCGACGAATGACTTTATCGTCGCCATCAACCAGCGGCTGTGGAAAGACATCAAATACACTATTCGCATGGAACCCGGTGTGCAGACGCCGGAAGAAACGCTCACCAAATTGAGCGGCTCGTGCCGCGACTCGGCGTGGCTGCTCGTGCAACTGCTGCGGCACTTCGGCCTCGCGGCGCGGTTTGTCAGCGGCTATTTGATCCAGCTCAAGCCGGACGTCAAATCGCTCGACGGCCCGAGCGGCGCGGAAAAAGATTTCACCGACCTGCACGCGTGGACGGAAGTTTATCTGCCCGGCGCGGGTTGGATTGGCCTTGATCCGACTTCCGGCTTGCTCGCGGGCGAAGGCCATATTCCGCTCGCTTGCACGCCTGATCCATCAAGCGCCGCGCCGATTTCCGGCGGCGTGGACGAATGCGAAACCGAGTTCGAGTTCGACATGACCGTGACGCGCGTCCACGAATCACCGCGTGTCACCAAGCCTTATACCGAGGAGCAGTGGGCGGACATTGAGAAGCTTGGCCACGCGATTGACGTGGATTTGAAAAAAGGCGACGTGCGCCTGACCATGGGCGGCGAGCCGACATTTGTTTCCGTGGATGACCCCGACGGCCCAGAATGGAATTTCACCGCCGTCTCGAAGAAAAAAAGGATTTTATCCGGCGAACTGATCCGCCGGCTGAGAAATAAATTTGCGCCCGGCGCGCTGCTGCATTATGGCCAGGGCAAATGGTATCCCGGCGAGCCGCTGCCGCGCTATGCGCTCGCCGCATATTGGCGCAAGGACGGCGTGCCGGTGTGGAAGGACGATTCACTCATCGCCGACGAATCAAAAAATTACGGCCACGGCCCGAAAGAAGCGAAAGCACTGGCGGAGCACCTCGCCAAAACCATCGGCGTGAATCCAAAGCATCTGATTCCCGCCTACGAAGACGCATTTTATTACACTTGGAAGGAGCGCCGTTTCCCGACGAACATCACGCCGGAAAAATCCAACCTCAAGGACAAGCAGGAGCGCGAGCGCATCGCCCGGATTTTTCAGCAGGGACTCGGCTCGGTCGTCGGCTACACGCTGCCGATCAAGCGCGCGTGGTTCGGCCAGCAGCAGGGCTGGATGTCCGGCTCGTGGTTTTTGCGCGATGACGACACGCTCTGGCTGATCCCCGGCGACTCCGCGATGGGCCTGCGCTTGCCGCTCGATTCCGTGCCGTGGGTCGAGGAAAAAGATTTTCCGTGGCTGCGGCAACAAGACCCGTCGGAACCGGATTTGCCGGAACTGCCGAAAGAATTTCCGTATCGGCGGCAAATTGTTGGCCGTCGCGATGCGCCGTTGCCGCCCGGTTACGGCCCTGGCCAGCGGGCGCAAAAACTCGGCAAGCTGGAAGAGAAACCGGAACTGAAACCCGAAGAAAATCCCGAACGCCGTCCGGCCATTGGCGAAAGCGCGCCGTGGATCATCCGCACCGCACTGTGCGTCGAGCCGCGCGACGGGCGCCTGCACGTCTTCATGCCGCCGGTGGAGAAGACGGAAGATTATCTCGACCTCATTGCCGGCATTGAAACCACCGCGCACGAAACTGGTTTGCCCGTCGTCATCGAAGGCGAAACGCCGCCGCGCGATCCGCGACTGAACAAGCTTGCTGTGACGCCTGATCCTGGCGTCATCGAAGTGAATATGCACCCGAGCAAGACCTGGGAAGAACTCGTTGAGCGCACCACGGTGCTTTACGAGGAAGCGCGGCAGACGCGGCTCGGCACGGAAAAATTCATGGTGGACGGTCGCCACACCGGCACCGGCGGCGGTAACCACATCATCATCGGCGGCGAAACGCCGACGGATTCGCCGGTGCTGCGCCGGCCGGACTTGCTGCGCTCGCTGCTGACGTATTGGCAGAATCATCCGTCATTGAGCTGGCTGTTCAGCGGCTTGTTCATCGGCCCGACCTCGCAGGCACCACGCATTGATGAGGCGCGCAACGACGCGCTTTACGAGCTTGATGTTGCGTTCAAGGAAATGGACAAGCAAATCAGCCAGTTCGGCCAGACGCCGCCGTGGCTGGTGGATCGGCTGTTCCGCAATTTGTTGATTGATTCCAGCGGCAACACGCATCGCGCGGAATTTTCCATTGATAAACTTTACGCACCCGAAAGCAGCACCGGTCGGCTCGGTCTCGTGGAAATGCGCGCCTTTGAAATGCCGCCGCACGCCGAGATGAGCCTCGCGCAGCATCTCTTGCTGCGCGGCCTTGTTTCAAAATTCTGGAAAGAGCCTTACAAAAACGAGCTTGTGCGCTGGGGCACGGACATCCACGACCGCTGGATGCTGCCGCATTTTTGCGAAACGGATTTCAAAGATGTCGTCAACGACTTGCGCGAAGCCGGTTATCCGTTCCAGGCGGAATGGTTCGCGCCGCATTTTGAATTCCGTTTTCCGCGCATCGGCGATTTGGAGCAACGTGATTTGCAGATTGAACTCCGCACCGCGCTCGAACCGTGGCACGTTCTCGGCGAGGAGCCGGGCGGCGGCGGCACGGTGCGCTACGTTGATAGTTCCGTCGAGCGCCTGCAAATCAAGGCGCGCGGCCTCGCGGGCGACCGCTTCGCCATAACTTGCAACGGCCATCGCGTGCCGCTGCATCCGACCGGCACGAACGGCGAAAGCGTCGCCGGCGTGCGCTACCGCGCGTGGCAGCCGCCGGTCTGCCTGCAACCCACGATTAAATCGCACGCGCCGCTGCGCTTCGATCTTTATGACACTTGGAACCAGCGCTCGCTCGGCGGGTGCACTTACAATGTGGCGCACCCCGGTGGCCGCAGTTACGACACGTTCCCGGTGAATTCCTACGAAGCCGAATCGCGCCGGCTGGCGCGGTTTTTCCGGCACGGCCACCAGCAGGGCAAATTCACTCCGCCCGTGGAAAATTTGAACGGCGACTTTCCGTTCACGCTGGATTTGCGTAATGTCTGACGCAGGCGACAATAAGGGCAGAAGCGATCAAACGCCGATGACACAATCGCAATCCCAATCCACGACGGGCGACACCAGCTTCGCTAAAAACGCGACGCCGGAAAGCCTGTTGTCCGGCTACCAGCGGAGCGCGGGCGCATTCGACGAACTGCTCGCGGCGGACGGCAAAATTTTCCCGCACTACGCAAAGCTGCTCGGCGAACTGGAGGTATTCGGGGCGACGGAATTGTCGCGCCGTGTGGACGCCAGCCAGCGTTTCGTCCACGAGCACGGCATCACCTACAACGTCTATGGCGATCCGCGCGGAATGGAGCGTCCGTGGCAGCTCGACCCGATTCCATTCGTCATCGCGCCGGACGAATGGCGCTCGCTCGAAACCGGCCTGATCCAACGCGCGACATTGCTGAACAAAATCCTCGCCGACTGCTACGGCGCGCAGGATTTGATCCGCTCGCGGTGGCTTTCGCCGGCGCTGGTTTTCGGCCAGCCGGATTTTTTGCGCCCATGCCACGGCATTCGCGTGCCAGGTGATAATTTTCTGCATTTTTACGCCGCCGATCTTTCGCGCTCGCCGGATGGTCGCTGGTGGGTGGTTTCCGACCGCACACAGATTCCCACCGGCGCGGGCTACGCGCTGGCGAACCGCCTCGTCACATCGCGCATTCTGCCGGAGCCATTCCGCGACAATCATGTTCATCGCCTCGCCGGATTTTTTCTCGCCGCGCAAAATGCGCTCGGCCAGCTTGCGCCGCGCCAGTCCGAGCGCGCCCGCGTGGTCATGCTCACGCCCGGCCCGCATAACGAAACGTATTTTGAGCAAGCCTATCTCGCACGTTATCTCGGTTACATGCTGGTTGAAGGCCAGGATTTAACCGTGCGCGATAACCACGTTTTTCTAAAAACACTTTCTGGCCTCGAACGCGTGGACGTGATTCTGCGCCGCGTGGACGATGATTTCTGCGATCCGCTCGAGCTGCGAAACGATTCCATCCTCGGCGTGCCGGGCCTAGTCGAAGCTGTGCGCGCGGGCAATGTCGTCATGGCGAATGCGCTGGGCAGCGGCCTGGTGCAAAGCCCGGCGTTCATGTCGTTTTTGCCCGGCTTGTGCGACCATCTGCTCGGAGAAAAATTAAAACTCCCGTCGGTCGCAACGTGGTGGTGCGGCCAAAAAGTGGCGCGCGAACACGTCCTGAAAAATCTCGACCGTCTTGTCGTCAAACCGGCGTTCCGCACCCACTTGAAGATTGCCGAAGCCGAGAGCGAGGAACTGAAGCGGCGTATCGAGTTCGATCCCGACTTGTTTGTCGCGCAGGAGCGCGTGGAGCTTTCCACCGCGCCGGTGTGGCAGAAAAATTCGCTCGTGGCACAGCCTGTCAGCCTCCGTGTTTTTCTGGTGGCCGACGGCAAAGGTGGTTATCGCGTCATGCCTGGTGGCCTCACGCGGGTCTCGCCGGACAGCGATGGGAAATTTATTTCCATGCAACGCAGCAGCAGCAGCAGCAAGGACACCTGGATTCCTTCCGCCACGCCGGTCGAAGGATTATCCTTGCTCCATGCGGCCAGCCAAAGCGTCGAACTGCGCCGCACGGGCAACAATCTGCCGTCGCGGCTCGCGGATAATTTTTTCTGGCTCGGACGTTATTCCGAACGCGCGGACGCGACGTCGCGCCTGTTGCGGAGCGCGCTGCTGCGGTTCAATCCCGAGCGCACCGGCGGCGCGCTCCCGCTGCTGACGCCGCTCCTGCAGACGCTGGAAATCCAGGGTCAGTTGCCGGGCATTTCCGCCAAGCCGGAATTGTGGGCCAACGCCGAAGCGTTCGAGGCGGAACTGCTCGCGGCAATTTTTGACCTGACACGCCCCGGCAGCCTGCGGCAGACGGCGGAACAGTTGCAGCGACTGGCGATGCTCGTGCGCGACCGCACGTCGAACGACATGTGGCGCGTGTTGAGCCAGATTGACGACCGGCTCGCGACGCCATCGCCGAAGCGAGTGATGCTCGCGGGCGAGGCGGTCGGCATCTTGAACCAGACGCTGCTCGGCCTCGCGGCGTTCCACGGCCTGGCGCGCGAAAACATGACCCGCGCGCAGGCGTGGCGTTTTCTCGACATGGGCCTGCGCCTCGAACGCGCGGTCTATCTTTCCACGCTGCTCGACGCGACGCTGCGTTCGCCGGATGCGGAAAATCCCAGCCTGCTCGAAGCCGTGCTCGAAGTCGTGGACAGCAGCATCACGTTCCGCTCGCGCTACAATTTGCTGCCGACCGTGCCGGCGGTGTTCGACCTGGTTTTGCTCGACGACAAAAATCCGCGCTCCGTTCTGTTCCAACTCAAGCAACTGGTGAAACATTTCGACAAGCTGCCGGGCGAGCGCGAAGGCGCGGCGGGATCGGGCAAGCAAATTTTGCAGGCGTGCGCCGCGCGGCTGGAACGCGCCGACGCGCGCGAACTCGCCAGTCCGGCCGCCGGCTGGAAAGATTCCGCGCTGGCGGCGACCATTCGACAGACGTTGCGCGACCTGCCGCAATTGTCCGACGCCATCGCCGCGAGTTATTTCGCGCATTCGGCGATTTCGCGCACCGGACGAGGTGAGGCGTCATGAACTACCACATCACCCATCGCACGCTCTACGAATACGCCGCGCCGGTATCGGTGTCGCACCATGTCGCGCGGCTCGAACCGCGCGCCACGGCCACGCAGTCGCGCGAAAGTTTTTCGCTCCAGATTTTTCCCGAGCCGGCGCTCCGCAAGGCGCGCGCGGATTATTTCGGCAACCAGCTTTGCTTTTTTGCGATCCAGGAAATTCATTCCAAGCTGGAAATTATCACCAGCAGCCGCGTGACGGTGCAGCCGAGAAATCCGGCGCAAAATGAATCCACCATGCCGTGGGAAACCGTGGCGGAAATGTTCCGCGACCCGGTTCAGCCCGAGGTGGTCGATCCGTATCAATTCGTTTTTGATTCGCCGCACATTCGCGCGTCGCGGGAGCTGGCCGGTTACGCGGTGGAAAGTTTCGCCCCGGAAACGCCGCTGCTGGCAGGTGCCCGGGATTTGACGCGCCGCATCTTCGAGGATTTCAAATTCGATCCGAAGGCCACCAACGTCGCGACGCCGCTGGAGGAAGTCTGGGAGAAGCGGCGCGGCGTCTGCCAGGATTTTGCGCATCTCGGCATCGCATGTCTGCGTTCGCTCGGCCTGCCGGCGCGCTACGTCAGCGGCTACCTGCGCACGCGGCCGCCGGAAGGCAAGCCGCGCCTCGTCGGCGTGGATGCGAGCCATGCGTGGTTCCGGGTTTTTTGTCCCGGCACGGGCTGGGTGGATTTTGATCCGACGAACAACGTCCAGCCCGCCGAGGAACACATCATCGTCGCTTACGGCCGCGATTACGGCGATGTCAGTCCGGTTGCCGGCATCCTCACCGGCGGTGGTGAACATGAGGTCAAAGTATCGGTGGACGTGGCGGAAATTTGAATCATGAAATGGGACATCGTCCATCGCACGAGCTACACCTACGCGTCGCCGGTGCGCGACAGCTTCAACGAGGTGCGACTGCAGCCGTTTTCGAACGAGTGGCAGACGGTGGATAATTTCCTGCTGAAAATCCTGCCGGCGGCGCGGCTGCGGCATCACCACGATTTTTATTCCAACGTGATTCATCACTTCGAAATCACCGAGCCGCACAGCTCGCTGGTGGTCGAAAGCAACCTGCGCGTGACTACCCGGCCACGTCCTCAACTCGCCGCGACGGAAACGCCGTGGCCGCTGGCCCGCATCGGCGAGGCGGCGCGGGAAACGCGCGTGTTTGACTTTTTGCAGGAAAGCCGGTTCGTGGAATTGTCGCCGGAAGTCTGGCGGCTCGCGCTGGACACCACCGCCGGCATCACGGACACCTGGCAGGCGGCGCTGGCGCTGATGAATTTCGTCCACGGCCAGTTGAAATATGAATCCTTCTCCACCAACGTCCACACCCATGCGCGCGACGTTTTGAAGGACCGGCGCGGCGTCTGCCAGGATTTCGCCCATGTGCTGATCAGCCTGTGCCGCACGTTGAAAATTCCCGCACTTTACGTCAGCGGTTATCTGGCGACCGAGTCGGCCAGCGCGACGCACGCGTGGGTGGAGGTGCTGATTCCCGGCCTCGGCTGGATTCCGCTGGACCCGACACACAACCGCCAGACCGACGAGACTTATGTGAAGATCGCCGTGGGCCGCGACTACGCCGACGTGCCTCCGTTTTCCGGCAATTACAAAGGCACCACCGACCGTCAGATGCAGGTGCAGGTCAGCATCAAGTCTGTGTTTTGACGGACGCATCACCGCCGGCGGCAGTTTCCTTCGCCGCCCAGTCGAGCCATTCGCTCAACACAATCAACGTCCACAGCGCCCGCGCGTGGTCGGCCTGAAGCCGGCAATGTTCGGAAAATAATTCCACAGCCGCCGGTATGCGGACGCCGATCTGTTCCAGCCGTTCATTGGTCAGTTTTTGGGCGGCCCAGTCGCGCAACGGGCCGCGCAGCCATTTGCCGATCGGCACGGACAAGCCGCGCTTGCGGCGATGCACGATGGATTTCGGCAGATACCGCAATGCATAATTTTTCAGAAAAATTTTCGTGGAAAAATTACGCACCCGGTCGGCCGTCGGCAGGCTGGCGGCGAAGGCCATGACCGCTTCGTCGAGAAACGGCGCGCGCAGTTCGAGCGCGGAAGTCATGCTCGCGCGGTCGGCCTTCGTGAGCAGACCTTCCGCAAGAAAACTTTCCAGATCCCACCGCTGCACGCGATCCAACAGCAATCCGCTGGCGGTGTCATCCGCGCGCGACGGCGACAGCGGAATTCCGAGTCGCGCCAAAATTTGCGGCGTGATGTTGGACATCCACAGTTCATGTCGTGTCATGCCGCCTAGTTCCGCACCTTGCACAAAACGCTTCAGCAAAAAAGACACGGTCATTTTTTTCTCACTGACCGGCAGCGACTCTACAGCGCGCCGGATGGCGTTGCGAATCCACGCCGGCAGCTTGCCAAATTTTTCGGCGACACCCGCGCCGATGTAAGTCGGGTAGCCGCCGAACAATTCATCCGCGCCTTCGCCCACCAATGCCATCGGCACATCCTGCGCCGCGCGCCGCGCGAGCAGCGCCGTCGGCAGCCAGGCCGGATCGGCCAGCGGTTCGCCGACGGTCTTGATCAAGGTTGACAAGGCTTCCGGCAAATCATTGGGCCGCACCCAGACCGTGACCGGCTCGAGCTTGAGCGACGTGGCGACGGATTCGGCGAAGTTGCCTTCGTCAAATGATTCCTCCTCAAAGCGTAAGGTGTAAGCCCGCAGCCGCCGGCCGGGATGCAGCGACCGCGTGACCGCCGAGACGAGCGACGAATCCACGCCGCCGCTCAAAAACACCGCGAAGTCCACATCCACGTCGGATTGCCGCCGGATACTTTCGCGGAAAATTTTGTCGAACGCGTCGATCGACGGTTTTTGTTTAAGCGTCTCGACGTTTTTCCAGCGCCAGTAGGTCGAATGCCGGACGCCGCGCGCGTCAATCTCGACGATGCCGCCGGGCGGAACTTTTTGGATGCCCTTGAATGGCGAGGATGGCGAGGCGAACAATCCGAATTGGAGGTAGCGTTGCAACGCGGCTTTGTCGAAATTCACCGGCAGCTTGCCTTCGGAAACAATGCTCGCGATTTCCGTCGCGAAAATGACAGTGCCGGCCGTTTGCGTGAAAAACAGCGGCCGCTCCCCTGCCCGGTCACGAATCAGCGTCACCCGGCGTTCGCGCGGATCCCAGATTCCGATAGCAAACGCGCCGACAAGTTTTTCCGCGAACGCCGCGCCGAGTTCCAGATACATGCCGGGAATCACCGCAACGTCGGTGGCCTGGTTTACCGGTCGGCCGCGTTCGGCAAGCCATTTTCGCAACTGCTTGTGATTGTCAATTTCGCCGTTGCAGACGGCGACCACGCCGCTCGCCGCGTCCATCAGCGGCTGCCGGCCGTCGTCGCCGCCGCGGATCGCGAGCCGCGTCGCACCCAGCACCGCGCAGTCGGAGGCGTTCAGGCCGACGTCATCGGGGCCGCGATGCGACAGCGCCTGCAACATCGCGTTGACGCACAATCGGACAGATTCCGGCTGGCGCTCGTCCACGATGTTCACAATGCCGCAAATTCCACACATACAAAATCAAGGTGCCGGCAACAGCACGCCGACGTATTGCGGCGTCAGTTGCTGGAGGTTGGTTTTCTGAATCCCCGCAACGGCTTCCAGTCGGGCCCGGTCGTTTGAGTGGGCCAAAAAATAAACGGAATGCTTTCGTGCCGCCAGCCAATCATTTAATTTTGAAACCGGCACCAAGTTGGTCGGCCAGTTGGGATCGTTCTTTAACCGGAACAAAATATAATTGCTGGAACTCGTGATTTCACTTCCGTCGGCAGTGATCAAAGTGGCCGTGCGGTCGAGATAAAACGGCAGGCCGTTGGGAAAACATTCCAAAAACGCCAGCTTGGTATCGGGCGGCAGTGGCGACATCTGCTGCGACAACTGGCGGGCCGACTTGATATTGAAAACCACCTGGATCGCGCCGAGGTTCAGCGTGAACAGCAACAGCGGAAAAACAGCGAAGATGACAAAACAAAATCCGGCATCACGACGAAACTGGGCCAGCAATCCCAGCACGCCAACTACGGACAACAAAATGATCGGCGTGAGGAAATGCCGGCCCAGTTCCACGGCATCCTCAACCGGAAGCCGCATCGGTTTGGCCAGCAATGCCATGCGCGGCGAAAGATGAATGGCCGCAGCAGCAACGGCGAAACACAAAACGGTCAGCGTGATCGCCGCGCGGCCAGTGATGCGCGCGGCCTTGCTGTCGGGATTGGCTATTGCCTGCTGAAAGAATCGCGCGACCAAAATTCCGCAGGCCACCGTTACGGTTAAAATGTAGCCCGGCAACTTTGATTTCGAGAGCGAGAAGAAAATCACAACGACAATGGCCCAGACGAGGCACAGCCGGTCGGCGGACGACAGAATTTTTTTACTTTTCCACGCCGCCACGCCAGCTTCGGGTAAAATAAAACTCCACGGCAGAAACAGCCCGGCCACAATCAGCGCGTAAAAATAAAACGGCTGCGAACGATGGAATGTCGTGGTCGTGAACCGGTGGAATGATTCTTCGATGAGGCCGTAATAGGGGAAATCCGGATGCTGCAACGAAAGCCCGATGAACCACGGCAGCGTCACGCCAAAGAACACCAGCAGGTTCAGCGGCGCAAAAAAACGTTTCCAAACGCCGCGCCGGCCTTCGACGCGATGAAAAATAAACAACACGAGTCCGGGAATCAGAAAACCCACCGGCCCTTTCACCAGCGTCGCGAAACCCGCCGCCAGCGCGCCGAGCAGATACCAGTTGCGCCGGGATTTGCCCTCGCATTCCTCGGCGAGATACCCGGCGAAAATCGCCGCCACGACAAAGAATGCCAGCGCGATGTCAAAAATCACCGTCCGCGAAAGCACCACGTAAAGCGGCATCGTCGCGATGACGATGACCGCCATGACCGCGCAGCGCGCGCCATAAACCCGACGGCAAAAACCATACGCCAGCGCCAGCGTTGCCAGGCCGAAAATCGCCGACGGCAAACGTGCCGCCGTTTCGTTGTTGCCAAACGCCGCCAGCGAAAGCGCGACGCACTTGAAATAAAACGCCGGCTTGTCGAGATAGGTGATGCCGTCGTAGGTCGGTGAAAGCCACGCGCCCGATTCCTTCATTTCGCGGGCAACCTCGGCGTTCCGGCCCTCGTCCGGCTGGAGCAGCGGGAGTTTTCCGAGTTGAAAAAAAAGCGCAAACCAGACCACGGCCAGAGCGAACAAAACCCATGCAGCTTCTGATTGCGGAATTAAAGTTGAGCGGCGCGATTCGATGCGCGCATTTTGCCAGCGACGGTTGGCAACGCAAGTCCATCCGCAGTTTTCGGCGCACAATTTTGCCGGCGCGATTCGACAAAATCGCGCGGCCTGATAAAATTTGAAGCACTGGCAATGGAAAACTCGCCGACCAACTCAGCCGTCACGGAACTGCACGTCACCGGCATGACGTGCAACAATTGCGCACGCCACGTCACTGAGGCCATTCAAAGCGTCAGCGACGTGCACAGCGCCTCTGTCTCGCTGGGAAACAAGCGCGCCACCGTGCGCTGGAATGGCAACGCCAAAAACGTCACAGCTGTGCTCAAGGCGATTGCCGGAGCCGGTTTCGAGGCGACGGAAATTGCCTTGGAAAAATCCTGCGACGAATTGAAACAAAGCCGCTGGCAATGGAATTTAATCATCGGCCTTGCCATCACCGTAGCGCTGATGATTGGTGAATGGGGCTTTGGTTTAATGATGACCGGTTGGTTCCGCTGGCTGTCATTTTCGCTCGCCGGCGTCGTGCAGGTTTTCTGCGGTGCACAATTTTATTCCGGTGCCTGGCGGCAGCTCAAAGTTGGCAGTTCCAACATGGACACGCTCGTCGCGCTCGGCTCGACGACGGCGTTTGGTTACAGCACCTGGGCGTTGTTTTGTGGCGCGGGCGGGCACGTCTATTTCATGGAAGCCGCCGCCATCATCTCGCTCATCAGCGCCGGCCACTGGCTCGAAGCCCGCGTCAGCGACAAGGCCAGCGGCGCGCTGAAATCTTTGCTCAATCTCGCACCGCAGACAGCGCGGCGAATTCAAAGTGACGCTCCAGCTAAACCGGAAAATTTTGATCTCCGCGGCTTTAAACCTGTCGTCGCCACGCAGACAATTGAAGTCGAAGTCCCCGTGGCCAGCCTTAATATCGGCGACCGCATCGCGCTCCGTCCCGGCGACCGCGTGCCAGTGGACGGCGTGGTGCTCGAAGGCGAATCCGCCGTGGACGAAGCCATGCTCACCGGCGAATCCGTTCCCGTTGACAAAAAATCCGGCAGCGAGCTTTTTGCCGGCACCGTGAATTTGAACGGCCGCCTCGTCATGCGCGTCACCGCCACCGGCGAGGCGACCGCGCTGGCGCACATCATCGCCGCCGTGCAGCGAGCGCAAACCAGCCGCGCCGACATCCAGCGCCTCGGCGACCGCATCAGCAACATCTTCGTGCCGGCCATCGTTTGCATCGCGTTTGCTGCTGGATTATGGTGGGGACTCGTGCCGGAATCAGCCCGGCATGTTCACGACTGGCTGGCGCAATTTCTCTGGCAAGATCATTTACAGATGGGCGCGGCCACGGCGTTCATCGTGGCCGCAGCGGTTTTGATTGTCGCCTGTCCATGCGCAATGGGCCTGGCGACGCCTGCCGCCATCATGGCCGCCGCCAACACCGCCGCGCGCCGGGGCATCTTGATCCGCGACGGCGTTGCCTTGGAAAAAGCGGGGAAAATCACAGCAATTGTTTTGGATAAAACCGGAACCTTGACCAGCGGTGAACTTATGCTTACCGGCCCTTGGACGCCGAATGATTCCAAAGAGTCGCATCAACTAGCACAGACGCTTGCCGGTGCGATGGCTAAGCCATCAAGCCATCCTGTCAGCAAAGTGTTAGCTTGGTTTTCCGGCGAAAAAGTTCATTTGGAAAACTGGAAAGAAATCTCCGGTTCAGGAGTGGAAGCAAATTTGAATTCGGAAAATGGCGGCAAAGAAATCCTACGTCTCGGTTCATTACCCTGGCTTCAGAATTGCGGAATCAAAATCCCCGAAGGCGAAGCGGTAATCGAGAGGTGGAAAGCAGACGGAGCTACGCTGGCCGGTTTGGCGCAAGGCGATTCACTGATTGGAATGTTCGCGTTGAGAGACTTTCTGAAAACCAACGCGGCAAAAGTTGTCTGGCAATTACAGCAGCAGGGTTTCAAAACTTATCTGCTCACGGGCGATAATCCGCAAACCGCCGCCGCCATTGCCAAGCAGGTCGGCATCGCGGCGAAAAATGTCTTTGCCGAAGTGCGGCCGGAGCAGAAGGCGACGTTTGTGAAAAGACTTCAGGCGCAGGGCGAGCGCGTGGCGTTTGTGGGCGACGGCATCAACGACGCGCCGGCGCTCACGCAGGCCGACCTCGGCATCGCCGTGAGCCGCGCGAGCGATGTGGCGCGCGAGGCGGCGGACATCATCCTGCTGAAATCGGAGATCGAGGCCGCGCCGGAGGCGCTCGGACTGGCGCGGGCGACGCTGCGGACGATCAAGCAGAATCTGTTCTGGGCGTTTTTTTACAACGCGCTTGGCGTGCCGCTGGCAGCGATGGGCTTCATCAGCCCGATTTTCTGCGCGGCGGCGATGGGCGTGTCCGATTTGGTCGTGATCGGCAACGCGCTGCGGCTGCTGCGATGGCGGAAATAAATTTGTCACGCTCGACAAAACCTTTTTCTTTGCGCGAATTTTCCCTATCCTGCGCGAATGGCATTTGAATCGGAATCGCCGCTCGACGCGCTCTGGAAGGAATACGCCCGGGCGTTTCAGGATTGGGACGACCTCACGCTCGCGCGCTGGCTGGCGCAGACGCTCGGCCAGCTCGAAGGCCGCGCGTGGCGGCTCTCGCATCCGCTCGTCGGCGCCTACCGGCTGGGCGCGCAGCTCGCGCACGACCGGCAGATCTGGTTCAAGCGGCTGGCCACGCCGCCGGCGGCCTATGCGGAATCGCCGTGCTGCCGCGCGCCATTCCTGCCGCTGCTCACGCGCGACGTGCGCGAGTCGGGCCTGATCTGCCAGCATTGCAGCGAAACGCTCGTGCCGTTCGAGGAGATTTCCGCCGAAGTCCGCGCCGAGGTCGGGGCGTGGGCGCAGGAATACGAACCGGTCCACGCCGTCGCGCATTGGGACGACCGCCAGCGGCGCGGCGCGGGAAATTACGACGCCGCCTACGAGAACGCGGCGGAGCAGGCGGAGCAACTGCTCGCGCGCGCGGGCCGCGACCTCGCGCCGAAGCTGCTGCAAGTTTATCCAACCATCGTTTGGGAGGATCAGGACGAATGCCTGGAAGTCCGGCCGGAGGATGTGCCGGTGTGATGGGTTAAATCGTAAAATCGTTGAATTGTTAAAACGGAACAGCCGCGCTACGATTCAACTGTTTAACAATTTAACGAATGATTAAATTCATCTTCAAATGGTTGTTGCGGCTGTTCATTCTGGCGGTCGTGCTGGTCGTCATTTTCTTCCTGTCGCTGGATTCGATCCTGCGCGTGGTCATGGAAAACCGCATTCGCGCGCAGACCGGCATGGACGCAGAGATCGGGAAATTCACGCTCGGCCTCGCCGAGCCGACCGTGACCATCAAGGATTTTAAGCTGTTCAATCCGCCGAGTTTTGGCGGCACGCCGTTCCTCGACATCCCGGAAATCCACGTCGAATATGACCGCGCCGCCCTCGCCCGGCACGAACTTCACGCCACGCTGCTGCGCTTCAACCTCGGTGAGCTGGACATTGTGAAAAACGAGTCCGGCCAGACGAACCTTTTTTCCATCGCGGCGCTGCCGTCGGTAAAAAAACCCGGCGGTGGCGGTGGAAAATCTTTCGCCAAGGAAACCGGCTTTGAATTCACCGGCATTGACGTGCTGAACGTCTCCGTCGGCACGGCAAAATACATTGACCTGAAAGATTCGAAGAACAACCGCACACAGGTCATCGGCCTTGATAATTGTGTGACCCCAAATGTAAAATCACAAACCGACCTCATGCCGATGGTTGCGATAATTGTTTTACGCAGTAACGGCTTTTTCAAATCGCTCGTGGATGAGAATAATTCGAGCTCTGATATTCTAAAACAGCTCGGGTTGTGATTCACCGCCACTTTCGCCTTTTTTGCGCGCGGAATTTTTCCTAACCTTGCCGTGTGCATCGTGACATCCTCAAATCCGCCTCGCGCATCGTCGTGAAGCTCGGCACCGGCGTCCTCACCGACAGCCGGAAGCTGATTGACCCGGCGCAGTTGGAGCAGCTCGTCGCGCAGATCGCCGCGCTGAAAAAATCCGGCAAGGAAGTCGTGCTGGTCACCAGCGGCGCGGTCGGCGCGGGCATGGGCGCGCTCGGCCACGAAACGCGGCCCACCGACCTCGCAGAAAAACAGGCGTGCGCCGCCGTCGGCCAGTCACGGCTCATGGCGGCCTACGACAAGCTTTTTTCCGCGCACGGCCTCATCGTCGCGCAGGTGCTGCTCACACACGACGACCTCGAACATCATGAGCGCCATCTCAACGCGCGCAACACGCTGGTTTCGCTACTCAAACGCGGCGTCGTGCCCATCATCAACGAAAACGACGCCGTGTCCTTTACGGAAATCAAATTCGGCGACAACGACAAACTGTCTGCGCTGGTCGCGTCGCTGCTGCCGGCGGATTTGCTGGTGATTTTGACGACCGTGGACGGCGTGATCGAAAATTTCGGGAAGAAAAATCCAAAAACCATTTCCGTGATTGAGCAAATAGATTCGGATCTGGAAAAAATCGCCGGCGGCACGGCCAGCGAAACTGCTGTCGGCGGCATGGCGTCAAAAGTGCAGGCCGCAAAAATCGTCGTGCGCTCCGGCATTCCGCTTGTCATCGCGTCCGGTAAAAAGAAAAACGTGCTGGCGAAAGTTCTGGCCGGCGAAAACGAAGGCACGCTGTTCGTTGCGCAGCCGAATAAATTGCAGGGACGCAAACGCTGGATCGCTTTTTTTCATCATCCGAAAGGCGCGCTGTTTGTGGACAATGGCGCGAAACTGGCGTTGCGCGAAAAAGGCAAAAGTTTGTTACCGCCCGGCGTCGCGCGCTGCGAAGGCGAATTCGCGGCGGAGGATGTGGTGCGGATTTGCGATCTGGACGGATTGGAATTTGCGCGCGGCATCGCGCGGTTTGGTTCCGCGGCCGTGCGCGAACGCAAACTGCCCAAGGAAGAACTCGTGCACCGCGATGACTTGGTGATTTTGTAAATGAAACACTTGATTAAAGCTACATTGATTGCCTTATTTCTTTTCGGCGCAGCTTTGTTAATCGGTGTTCTGATTTTCATTTCAATTTCATTTAGTCGTGAATTCGGTCAAGCACCTCATAAATTAACTTACATTCTATCTATTCCGGGTGCTTTGGTTTTTACAACGGGTGCGGCAATGTTAATCTTTTGGATGCCGGGATTTTTCAGCGCTCTCTTCGGGGGAATATTTTTGACCACACGATTTGGGAAGAATCCTGAATTTGCATTGTTTGGCTCAAGTTTGATTGGTTTTTACACATTCAAAGGCTTTTTCTGGTTAATGCCCTATTTATTTGGATCAAGCGGAAAGCAATCGCTGAATGAATTATCCTTGGGTTTGGCTGCGTGTGGATTTGGTTTGTCAGCCTGCATAACGTCTTTGTTTCTGACCAAAATTGAACCTACGCCAGACAGATTTCGAAAATTCCTATTGTTGAGAACAATAGCATCTTTAATGATTTTTCTCGGCGTGATGTTCTATTACTTTCATTTTCACCAAATTTGAAAAAGAAATCAGCAATTGAAGACTTGCTCAAAGTCATGGCGAAGCTGCGTTCGCCGAAAGGCTGTCCGTGGGACCGCGAGCAGTCGCACTTGACGCTGCGCCGCCACGCGATTGAAGAAGTTTATGAATTGATTGACGCCATCGAAGCGGGCGACGACCACGAAATGACCGAGGAA
>Ga0316230_1000303_pt1 | contig 72020 bp, 82 predicted proteins | sample TBH18025metaG_FD_206004 | JGI IMG/M metagenome (GOLD analysis project Ga0316230, IMG submission 206004) | Freshwater microbial communities from Trout Bog Lake, Wisconsin, USA - TBH18025 | ecosystem: Environmental > Aquatic > Freshwater > Lake > Hypolimnion/Profundal zone | place: USA: Wisconsin... | reverse complement strand
TAAAAAATGTGATTTAACTGAAATTTATTGTGATAATTTATCAATTGGTGATTTTATTATGACTAAAACAGGTCCTGAAATGATAATGGAAATGTATAAAAATGGTAAGAAATCAAATATGTATGATTTGCAAATTTCAGAAGGTTCTAATAAGCAATATTATACAAATGATATATTAAGCCATAATTCTTTATGGATGCAAAACTTTGCAGTAAGAGCTGCTAATTTAGGTAATAATGTTCTGTACATTACATTAGAAATGTCTGAAAAAAAGGTTCTTAAAAGATTAGGAGCAATGAGGTTAAATATTCCTATTAATGATTATGATGAAATATCTAAAGATAAGGAGTTTATGATGAAAAAGATAAATGCTCTGAAAAGTAATTCGGATGATTTATTTGAGAAAAAAATAGGTAAAATTATTACTAAGTTTTGGGCAGCAGGTACAGCAACTGTAAATGACTTTGATTTCTTTATTCAAAAATTAAAAGATAAAGCTAATATAAAAATAGATTTTATTATCATTGATTATATTACACTTATCGCCCCTGTTAAAGGTGTTTCTGGTGATAATTTATATTCTAAAGGAAAATCTATAGCTGAAGGTTTAAGAGCAATTGCGGCTAAATATGATTGCCCTGTATTAACAGCAGTTCAAGTAGCGAAAGATGCTTGGAATGCATCTGATATAACATTAGAATCAGTACCTGAAAGTAAGGCTATAGCTGAAACAGCAGATGTATTCTGGGCAATAATAAGAACGGATGAAATGAAAAAAATTAATTTATATAGATGTAAATTATTAAAACAAAGAGATGGTGATTTTTCAAAAAGTCAAATGAGAATTAATCTTAATTCTAAATACTTGACATTAGAAAATGAAACATTTTTAGATTCTTAATTAAACTATAATTAATTTTTTTATATAAAAAGACAAAATAAATAATAAAAAATGAGTAAAAAAGAAACTACTATAGTAGATGAAAACTTATCCGATAATTTAGAAGATTCTTCATATAATGAAGAAATCTTAGATGATAAGTGTGATGAAGTCATTGAAATTGATGAAGAAGATATTATTAATTTAGAAGAAGAAACTCCTGACTTAGAAGAAGATTTAGATATAGAACTTGATTTAGATGTAGAAAAAATAGAAGGACCCGAAGAGTATATAGAAGATATTTTAGTATCTAAGCATACAATAGAAGGTAAACACTCTCTTAAATATGATTCTATTTTTAAGGGTAAGAAGGAAGAAAATATAAGTGAAGATGATTTTGATTTAATTCAATTAGAGGAAAAATTTGATGTAGAAAGATCTACTCAATATTGGGATGAATCTCAAAATAATGAAAACTTTATTAGAAATAAAAGAATTAAAGAAAAAGTTTATGAAGTATTATTGGATAATACAGATATAAACTTCTTTAATAATAGAAGAAAACCTGCTAAATCTGATTTTAATAATTATTTTCAGTTATTAAAAACTAGATTATATCAGGAAAAGTTTTCAAATGTGGAAATATTTAATGAATTAGCAGTGTATTTTTCTGATAATTTATTTAATATGTTTAAGTTATTGGATAATAAGTGGAGAAATGTTATAATTGCTGAGTTACAAGTTCATATAGGGAAACAAGAAATTTCTAAAGATGTTGCTCATAAAAATATAAGTTTAGGAACTGAATTAGAATTTGTTTGGATTGATGAAGAATACAATGATAAGTTGATAACAGGGATTGTAATTGAAATTGATAAAGATGAGCATACATATTTAGTAGACTCATTTGAAAAAAAATATACTATAACAATAGATAAAATTACTAAAATTCTTAATAATTCTAAGTTTAGATTTAATCTAAATAAATTAAATAACTTAGATTTTATTTAACATAAAAAACCATAAAAAAATAATCTTTCTTCTAAATGAAATATTTTTAGAACAATATATAAAATACAAAACTATAATTATGAACATGATAAAAGTAACAAAAAGAAATGGTAAACGAGAGCCAGTCGTCTTAGATAAGATTCTTGATAGAATCAATCAACAAACATACGGCTTAGACCAAAAATGGATAATGCCTTTTGAGATAGCTCAAAAGGTGATCGAGGGTATAACTCCTGATATTGAGACAAGAGTATTAGATGTATTTGCTATGGAAACAGCAGCATCATTAACTACAAAACACCCTGATTACGCGATTTTAGCTGCTAGATTAGCTATTACTGCATTACATAAAGAAACTAAAAAAGGTTTCTCAGAAACAGTTTATGATTTATATCATTTTTATGATATAAAAAATGACCACAAACCAATAGTTGCAAAAGATTTTTATGAATTGGTAATGGCTAATAAAGATGAATTAGATTCTGCTATTATACATTCAAGAGATCATAACTTTGATTATTTTGGATATAAGACTTTAGAAAAATCTTATTTATTAAAAATCAATGGTAAAGTAGCAGAAAGACCTCAATATATGTATATGAGAACTGCTTTACAAATATGGGGAAATAATATACCTAAAGTTATTGAAACTTATAATCTTCTTTCAGAAGGATTATATACTCATGCAACTCCAACTCTATTTAATTCAGGTACAACAAGAACTCAGTTAAGTTCATGTTTCTTATTATCTGTAAATGATAGCATTGAAGGTATATTTGATAACATTAAAGAAAGTGCACAAATATCTAAAAATGCAGGTGGAATTGGTATAGATTTTTCTAAAATAAGAAGTAAAGGAACTTATATTTCAGGAACTAACGGTACATCTAATGGTATCATACCTTTCTTAAAAATCTATAATGAAGTAGCAAGAGCAGTTGATCAAGGTGGTGGTAAAAGAAAAGGAAGTATAGCAATGTATTTAGAGCCTTGGCATCCAGATATTTTAGACTTCTTAGATTTAAGAAAGAATCAAGGTAAAGAAGAAATTCGTGCTAGAGATTTATTCTTAGCTATGTGGATGAATGACTTATTTATGATTAGAGTTGACTTAGATGAAGATTGGACTTTAATGGATCCTCATGAGTGTCCAGGATTAACTGAAACATATGGTAAAGAGTTTGAAGAACTTTATATCAAATATGAAACAGAAGGTAGAGGTAAGAAAACTTTAAAAGCAAGAGAAATCTGGAATAAAATTCTTGAATCTCAAATTGAAACAGGAACCCCTTATATCCTTTATAAAGATGCTATTAATAAAAAATCTAATCAATCTAATATAGGAGTTATTAGAAGTTCTAATTTATGTTTAGATGGAGATACTAAGGTTAAGTGTAGAATAGATGGTAAAGAAAAAGAATTTGATTTAATAACAATTGATGTTTTATTCAAAAATGGAGAAAAAATAGAAGTATTAAGTAGAGATACTGATAAAGGAGTTGATGAATGGTGTTTAATAGAAAATTCAGGTATTACTAATCTAAATGCAGAAACTATAAAAATTTCAGATGAAAATGGTAATTTTATTATATGTACCGAAGAGCATGAAGTTTGGACTGAAAATAGAGGATACGTTATGGCTAAAGATTTAAGAGAAGATGATGAATTAAAAATAATTAAATAAAAAAGTAGTTTCCATAATAGTAAAAGGTAACCTCAACTATTTAATATATAAATAAAAGTAAAAATTTATATTATGGAGGTTATTGGTCAATTTTATACAAAAGAAAAAAGAAATAATTATGTATATGTTCTTTTAAATCCACTAAAAGAAGGAAAATATGAATATAATAATTATATTTTTAATTATGAACCATTCTATGTTGGTATATCAAATACAGAATCTTATTATATAAGAGAGGATATGCACACAAACTTTGTTAAGAATGAGTCCACATATGCAAAAAATAAAATTAAAAATTCAATAATTAAAAAAATATTGAAGAGTGATAAAGAACCTATTTCTATTAGAATAATAGAAAATATAACGAGAGAATTAGCATGTAAAAATGAAATTGAATTAATAGAGTTAATTGGTACTAAAATTGATAAAAGTGGACCATTATCAAATATTTCAAAAGGAGGTGATGGTGGAGATACTTTTACAAATAACCCAAGAAAAGAAGAAATAAGAGAAAAACATAGACTAAATGCCATTGGTGAAAAAAATAATATGTATGGATTACCACTAGAAAAAAGACCTTCACATATTGCCAAAATAAATGGTGTTCATTGGAATAAAGGTCGTGTAATAAGTGAGGAAACTAGAGTAAAATTAGCAGAAAAGAAAAATGGACACAATAACAACAAATCTAAATATACGTTATTATTTGATAAAGATTTTAATTTTATAAAAGAGTTTGAATGTTGTATGTATATTATTGACTATATAGGTTCTACAAAATCTGCAATTGGTGCTACTGTAAGAAAAAACTCTAAAAAAGAAATACCATATCACACAACAAAAGGTTATTTCGTAATTTATAAGGATGATTGGGAAAATAAATTTAAAGAAAAAGAAAATGAGATTAGAGAATTTCTTAGAATATTTAAGAAGAATAAAAATCAATTTTCATAAAAAATAAAAAATATTATGATTAAAATAGAAAAAGTAAAGAATAGACCGGTTTATGATATTACGGTAAAAAAAAACCATAACTTTTATGCAAATAATATATTAGTACATAACTGTGCTGAGATCGTGGAATGTACAGGAATTACTAAAGCTCAAGGGGAGATATTACAAAATAAAGAATTGTTAGAAAGTCTTAAATTGGGTGAGTTCTATAATAGAGAAAGTGTTAATGAAACTGCGGTTTGTAATTTAGCATCAATTGCTCTTTCAAAATTTGTTAATAAAAACAGGACATTAAATCATAAGAAATTATACGAAGTATCTTATCAAGCAACTATTAACTTAAATAATGTTATTGAAACAAACTATTATCCATCAGAAAGTGCGAAGTTTTCTAACTTCTTACACAGACCAATTGGATTAGGTATTCAAGGTTTAGCAGATGTATTTTTCTTAATGAATATACCTTATGATAGTCCTGAAGCTAAAAAAATTAACAAAGAAATATTTGAAACTATTTATTATGCTGCTATTAAAGCATCAAATGATTTAGCTAAAGAACAAGGAGCATATGCTACATTTAAGGGTTCTCCATTATCAGAAGGTAAATTTCAGTTTGATTTATGGAATACTAAACCATCTGATAGATATGATTGGAATAAGTTAAGAACAGAAGTTGTAAAATATGGTGTTAGAAACTCATTAACAACTGCGGTGATGCCAACTGCATCAACAAGTTCCATATTAGGAAATGGGGCATCATATGAGGCTCAAAATTCTAATTTATATGTTAGAAGAGTTCTTTCAGGAGAATTCATTATAGTAAATAAATATTTAGTAAAAGAATTAGTTAAATTGGGTATATGGTCTGATAAAATCAGAACTAAAATTATTAATGAAGATGGTTCTATTCAAAATATACCAGAAATTCCAACTGAAATTAAAGAAATTTATAAAACAGTTTGGGAAATTAAACAAAGAGATATTATAGATATGTCTGCGGATAGAGGAGCATTTATAGATCAAACTCAATCTTTAAATATCTTTATGGAAGCACCTAATTTTGCTAAATTAACATCTATGCATTTTTATGGATGGGGTAGAAGAAGTTTCAATTTAGATAAAACAGGTAATCCAATAATACCAGAAGGTGTTGATGTAGTTTATGACAAATTGGGTAATCCTAAGTTTTATAGAGAAGATAAAACTAACTTAAAAACTGGTATTTATTACCTAAGATTGAAAGGTGCTGCAAGTGCTATTAAGTTCACGACACAAGATAAAGAAGAGAATAAAACTCCGATTAATTTTTCAAAACCAAATGATGATGAAGATTGTGAAGTATGTTCTGCATAATTTAAAAAATCCCTCTTTAAGAGGGATTTTTTTATGAACTTATATATAATATAATATATAATATAAAAATTTTCATACTAATATGAGTATATTTTCTATATTATCATCATTAAAAGATAAAACAAAACTTATCGACTTATCAAAATCTACAACAAATGGTATTTTTTATCCTAAAGATTTTACATTAAAAATTAAAAAAGCATCTGAAATTGATATTGCTTATTATAAAAAGAATTTTCAACCCAATAACATTCTAAGTATTATTAATTGTATGATAAAAATAGTTAATAATAATACTATTATTAAAAATGGTTCTTTTGCTGATATAAAAGCACTTGACTTATATTACATATTTTTAGAAATAGTTAAATTTACATTAGAGAAAGATATATATGTAAATTTAGGTGATATACAAATTCCTATTGATGATAATTATTCTTACTTTGATTATTCAAAATATGAATTTGATTATGATACAAGAGAATTTTTAATGAATGGTTATAGATTTTCATTACCTTCTATGGGGATAGAAGATTGTTTAGCTCGTTATATTTTTGAGAAAAAGGAAATTAAAAAAGAATATACATTTTACTTTGTTTATTTTTTAGGTAATAAAAACTATTTAAGTTTTAATGAGATAGACAATTTAATGAGTTTATTCAATGAAGATATGAATAAAGAAGAATATGATAAAATTGAAGAAATAGTTAATACATTTAAAACATGGAATGATATTAAACTTTTTCATAAAGGATTTGAAGTTGATTTAAAATATAATTTAGACTTAAGGAACTTATTTGATTAAGATATATAGATTATGCTTAATCAAATAATAAATGGGGATTGCTTTAAAGAATTGAAGAAAATTAAAGATAATTCTATTGATCTAATCTTAACAGATCCTCCTTATATAATATCTAAAAAATCCAATTTTAAAAACAGTGATAACAAAAAGTTTAATAAACATGATATAGACTTTGGTGAATGGGATAAAGAATTTTTTGATATAAATACTTTATTAAAAGAATGTTTTAGAGTATTAAAAAAAGGAGGGTATTTAATTATATTTTATGATATATGGAAATGTAATGATATAAAAGTAAGTGCTGATAAATTAGGATTTAAACAACCTAGAGTATGTAGTTGGGTAAAAACTAATCCAACCCCAATTAATTCAAAAATTAATTATTTATCTAATGCGGTAGAATATTTTTTTACTTTTACAAAAGGAAGTAATCCTACTTTTAATTCTAAATATGATAATGGTATTTATACATATCCTCTTTGTCATGGAAAAGAAAGAGTTCATCCTACTCAAAAGCCATTAAAATTAATTTTAGATTTAGTAGAAAAACATTCAAAAGAAGGTGATGTTATTTTGGATCCTTTTGCTGGTTCAGGGACAACGGGAGAAGCGGCTAAAATAATAAATAGAGATTATATTTTAATAGAAAAGGAATTGGAATATTATAATTTATGTAATATTAGACTAAACAAAATATAAAACAATTATATAATAAAAAAAAACAAAAATATGATAACTATCAAAAACAGTCAGTTAAGTCAAGACACAGTAACTGCTTTAAATGCTATTATTGATTTAGATATAAAAGCAGGAGAAGCTTTTAAATTAATGAGAATGTTAAAAGACTTATCTTCTATTATTGAAGATAAAACAAAATTAGAAAAAAGAATCTTTGAAAAATATGTTGAAAGAGATTCTACAGGAAATCCAGTTGAAGCAGTGGATAATGAAGGTAAGGTTATTCCAAATGCGGTTAAAATAACTGATACTTTTTCTTTTAATAAAGAAATGGAGGAATTAATGAGTGTAGAGAATACATTAAGTCATGAGAAATTAAATTTTGACGATTTAAATCTTAATTCAAATGTTAAAGTTAAGGATTTACTTAAAATTGACTTCTTATTTAATTAATAAAAAAGTTTCTACGAAAGTAGAAACTTTTTTTTTGTGCCTAATTGTTTTTAATATATAATATATAATATATAAAATAAAAATAAATTAATGCTTACATTTAGTAATTTTAGTTATCCATATACATCTAATAATTTATCAGGTATATCTGATGCTATTCAAGGATTGCCTGATAATACACATAATTTAATAACACCTCAAAATTTAAGGGATGCTATTTATACCACATGGATAAATAACGTTTTTAAACAAACGACTGCATCAGGTAGTTATTATATTGGTTTAGATTCTGATAGTGCTGGAAGTATATTAACTAACCCATTTTATTTTGGTAAAAGAAATTATTTAGGTAGTAATGTAATGAACTCTACTTTATTAAATAATGGTACAGATGTATTCTTTTTTAATAATAAACCTGATTCTATTACTCAAAGTACTATAGTTACATTTTTAGCAGGAAATCCAACTTTATTTAATAATGCTCCATATATTATAACAGCAGCTACAAACTCAGGATTAGATATTAGTGTTATTAATCCAAATGGTAATATTAATTTGATGTCAGCATCAACTAGTAATATTTATTTAAACGGATATCAATTCCCTTCAATTAGTTCTACTGGTTCAATTGGACAAGCTTTAATATTAGGTTCTAATAATGTAGTAAGTTGGCGAGATATAAGTAGTAATTTTGCTTATAATAATCCTAAATCAATAACTGTAGAAGTAGGTGGTATTAAAAAACCATTTACTTTTAGTAATCTTAGTATGTCAGATATATTAACTAAGATGTTTTATCCAGATTTAGGCCCAAGTTGTACATTAGGAGTTACTACTCCTTTAGGAAGTGGTAATTTATACGAGGTAGGATCATTGACAAGTTCTAGTGGAATAACATATAATTATACTATTTATCCAGGTACTACTACTGTAGTATCTGCTATAATTAGTGGTAGTCTTACTTCTAATCTAGTAATAGCAACTGGTCCTGGATTTTCAGGAACATATAGTGGTTCAGTATTTACATACTCAATTAATAATTCTACAAAAACTAGTTATAGTTATGTATTAACTATAACAGATATAGCTAATTTGCAAGCAACTTATACTTTTGGTATAAATACCGATTATCCGTATTATTATGGAACATCAACTATACCATATTCAACTATGGTTAGTAGTTTTGGTAACTTTAATTTAAGTAGTTTTGGTCTATCAAAAAATATTGGCTATCAATCTCAATTAGATTTTACTGGAACTGTTTTTGGGTATATGTATTATATATACCCAAGTACCTATGGAAAATTTCTAAGTACTATGTCAGATCAAGGTGGAGATTCTGTTATTGCTAATTTCCAAATAGCGACTAATAGTATTACACCATCAACTCATTATTGGAATGGTGTATTATATTATATATATTATACAAATTATCAAACTAACCCAACTGGAAAATATACATTTTCATAAAAAAAATAAAATAAAATGTCAATACCTAAAATATCAGGATTTAATGTATCAGCACCACAGCCAATAGATACTAGAATTATAGCAACAAGTTCTAGTGTTAGAATAAATATGAACTATTTAGTTGTTTATGATGGTTTAAAAGTTTTCCAAACTGATATTAGAAAAACTTATGTTTTTAATGGAGCCAAATTTTTATCTAGTGGTGGAACACAATCAGCAGTATCTACTTCTTGGGATGAAGATAATGGTGGAGGAGTTTTACAATATAGTAGTATATCCGCTTTTCCAACTGCTTCTAATGCATCTCCAAATATATTATATGTAGATCAAACTTCTAATTTGTCTTACTATTGGTCAACTCAATCTTCAACATATTCTTGTACTGTTGATATTTTTACTTATAACCCAACTGTATATTTAGGACCTAGTTATAGTTTTGGTAGATATACTAATGGTTCGGTAATACCAGCAATAGGAAAAACTCCTCAACAAGTTATATTAGATGCTATACAACAACCATTAACACCAACTGCTAATATATCTGTTATACCAACAACAATACCTTATAATACCTCAAGTATTATAGCAACTATTAGTGTATCATATACTATTAACTCAGCAGGAGCAACTGCTGCTGTTGGAACAGTTTCTTATGGAACTTCTACACCTAATACTTTTTTAACTAATAAAGTAGGTCCTACTGCAACATATACTAATACTTTTACACAATCTGTTAATTATACTGCCTTACCTGTAACTCCTATTAATTATTTCTATAAATATGATGTAACAGATACTCAAGGAGCAGAAGCAAACTCAATTGGTGTAATAAATATGACTCCGTATGCACAACCAACTATTACTTTAACCCAATCAATATCTAACCCTCAATCAATTGAATCAAGTTTTGTTAGAGAAATCGGTAATGTAGGAACTACATTATCATCTACTTCGATTTCAATAAATTCACCATTAGTTCCTTTAAGATATTATCAATTATCTTATAGTAATGATGGAACAAATTACTATAATATTGGTTCTACAATTTCTATTACATCAGGAGCTATATCACCAACTTTTAGTAGTGCATTAAGTACAAGTACTACTATTGGTTATTTTGGTATAATTCTTAATGATGCTAAACAATCAAGTAGTAGATTTGTTACATCAGTAATTAATTTTTATTATCCATATTTTGTTGTGGTTTCTACTACAAATTATAATATGACTCAAATAATTAATGATGTGACTTCAAGTACTTGTGCTTTTTTAACTAAACATTTATACATTAATAATGATACTATAAATGTTAATACAATGGGAGTTACTGGGTATTTGTTTTTGGTTGTGCCTACAATATATCCAAAAACAAACTGGAGATCTTCTGCTAGTAATGGAGGACCTATAGGGGGTAATGGAACGTTTCAGTCATATACTACAACATCAATTAATGATGGTTATTGTAATATAGCTTATAATATATATTATAATATTGGAACACCACTAACATTTGATCAATCTACTAATAATTATGCCTTTTCATAATTATTAATAATAAAAAATAAACAATAAAAATGTCAGTACAAGTATCAGATAGTATATTTTTAGGAACAGGTAGACCTTTAGATTATAAATATGCAAATTTTTCCGGAAGTGGATTTTCTATACCATGGGCTACAACTGCATCTGCATGTTCAGGAATATCAGCGTCTAATAGACATATAGGATTAACAGTACTAATTGGAACATCAAGCACACAACCATATCCACAAGAATATTGGTGGCAAAATGGGACTTCTGATTCACAATTAGTCTTAAAACAATCAGGTGGTGGAGTTGGTAATATAACTGGTTCAGCTTCACTTGGATATGTTACATTATGGACTGGAACAACTAGTATAGGATATGATTCTTCTATTTCTTGGAATAAAGGTAATCCATTTGGATTATTAATTGGGACTAATAGTTATACAAGTTTATCAGGATCTTATAGCTTACAAGTAAGTAATGATACATATATAGGTGGTAAAATATTTGTAGCCTCTTCTTTATCAGGAAATAATGGACTTTCAGCATCTGCAATTTCTACAAATGGAGGTATTTATGCTCAAAATTTTATAGAAGGGGCTGGAGGGATTGGTATTTTTAATGGTTTTCAAAATGGATTTTTTAGAAGTAATACTATACAAACAACTGCATTTGGTACATCATCTATTACTGGCTTAAGTATATATACATCAGGAACTTATTCTAATTTAGGACTAACTGCTAATAATATTGGAATAGTAGTTAATCCTCAGATATCAGGAAGTGGATTTTTTTCAAATACAATTGGAGTACAAATAATACCAATTAATAATATATCAACATATACTTCTAATTGGTCATCTTTATTAATTGGAGGTACAATTCCATCTGGAACTTGGAGTATATATAATTCAGATCCAAGTAGTAATTACTTTGCAGGTAATTTGTCAATCGGAACAAGTTTCTTTTATGGAACATATAGTTTACAAGTTAATGGAAATGCTTATATTCAAGGAAATGCTAAAATTACAGGATATATTCAAATGCCATCAAATACAGTTCCTACTACTGGAACTAGTTCTTTACAATTGTATGCTTTACAATCTTCTGCTTTAACTTATGATACATTAACATACACTGGACGTGATGGTATAACATTTAATATAGGTAATTCTGTTTTTATAACAGTTTTAAATTACGGTAGTTATAGTTTACCACCAAATACTGTGATATCTATGGACAGTAGCGGACGTATTGTTCGTGCATCTCCTGATAAATATCAAAATCAATTATTAGGGATAACAGTTGATACTATTCCTATTGGTGGTTATGGAAGATATGTAGCAATGGGGGTATTTCGTAATATTAATACATGGAATTATGGTCTTGGTACAAAACTATATATAGATTATAATGGAGGTTTAACATCTTCTCTTCCGATTGGTTATCCAGCTCAATGTATAGGTGTTGTTGGAAATATAGGAACTGGAACTTTTAGTAATGATGGTTCATTATTAATTAATCCAAGTGGAGCACTTTCTCCAAATTGGTCAAATAATATAAATGATATTTTTAATAATAATACAGGTAATGTATTAATTGGATTTACACAAAGTCAAGGATCTGCGATACTTCAAGTTAGTGGTAATGCTTATTTTTCAGGAAATATATCAGCTAGTGGTTCTATAACTGCGCAAACAGGTGGATTTGATTCTGATTTAAGATTAAAGTCAAATATAGTTTACAACCCAGTAATAGAAGGAATTGATTCTATTAAATCTGCATCTTATGTAATTGGTGGTAATTCTCATATAGGTTATATAGCACAAGATGTAGAAGATATTGTACCAAGTTCTATAATAAAAAAAGAAGATGGTTATTTAGCCCTAAACTATAATGAAGTTTTAGTAGCAAAAGTAGCTTACTTAGAAAATAAAGTAAAAGAACTTTATGATATAATAGAAAGAAATGGATTAAAATAAAAAAAGGAGCTTAAAGCTCCTTTTTTTATTTCTTATTCTTAAACCAATAATTAAAATAAATAAAATTATCTCCTGTTAAATTATAAAATTTATTATCATATTCAATTGTAATTGAACTTTCCATAGAACGTATAACCTTAACATCCGAACCTTCTTTTAATAAAAGATCTTCCCCTGTTATATTATTAGTACATAAAATTTGAGACTTTAATAAAGTATATTCTCCTATCTCAGGTTTTAACCAAGCCTTTATAGTCTTAATTATTAAACCCTCAACCTTAACTCTCCATTCTTTACTTTGGACAAGGTCATTATCTTTAAATACCTCAGATACTAATCTTGGTAAAGGATTTAATAGATTTTTAACAACTCCAAAATATTCTTTATCATGAACTAAAAATGATACATAAGCATCATAATTAACCCTATCATTTGAAGTAATTCTTAGTATTTTTAATTTATCTACATTTTGTTCTTCAAGAGAAAGCATAGATCTCAATGATCTAAATGTAGATGATGTAGTTAAATTTTTAACAATACCTTCTAAATTAGATATAGCAGTTCTAACTTTATCTAAGTGTTTATCAAATGCGTTTATACTTAATTGAGGATTATCAACTGAAACTGCCATTTGAGATGAATCAGGATTCATTCTTTGTGCATTAAATTCTGTAAACTCTAAAATTAATCTATTTTTTGCCATAATTATTATTTAATATATATATTAAAATAAAATTTTCAAAAATGAGAATTAAAAAATTTAATGAATTAAATACTGCATTAATATCTAATGATAAAGTTAGAGAATTGACAGAAAAATTATCTAATCTATCAAGTGATTTTCATACTAATATGGATACTATTGTTAATGTAATTAATGATATTGAATCTTTTGTAGATGATAAGAGCGATAAAAATAATCAAATTGATGATTCTTATTTGGAATTAAAGTCAGTAAAAAGTAAATTAAAAGATATAATTAATTCTATTGATAAATCAATATCTAATTTAGATAATTATATTGATAAAGGTAGTTCTTATATGTACTAATAAAAAATAAAAATAAAAATGGAAAAATTTTCAAATTTAAAAAAAGTAAATGAGGATAATGAAATTATACCTGCATTTAACCCTAATGAACTTTATAAAAAACTTGGTGCTATAAAACCAAGTAACTTAATAGAAGAACCAGCAGCTGCTGAAAAAACAGATGTTGTTAAATTCCTTTCAAAGATTTTTGAAACTCGTGAAATGAGCCACAAATATCATTTACAAGTTAAAGGTGATATGGGTTCTTATGCAGCACATGTTGCATTAGGAGCTTATTATGAAGGTATTCAAGATTTGGTGGATACTTTAGTAGAAGTTTATCAAGGACAATATGAAATAGTTGAAGGATATGATATAATTGATACAAGTATAACTCAAACAAAAGAAAGAATTGCGTATTTCCAAGAATCAGTAGCATTTATTCGTGAAACTAGAGTATGTATTCCTCAAGAAGATACACATTTACATAATATAATTGATGAGATTGTTGCTCTTTTATATAGAACATTATATAAATTAAAATACAATAGATAATAAAAAAACCCGATACTTAGTATCGGGTTTTTTTATTTTAAAACTTTCCTTTTAAAGCTTTGAATATAGTATCTCCTTCATAAGTTTTTCTTGCTTGATGATAAAATTCAAATTTATCATCTTCTGAGACTTCTTTATCACCAAACTTTTCTTTCCAAGCTCGTTGAATTCTTTCTTCAGGAGAAAGTTCTTTAGGCATTTTTCTGAACATCTCAGGAATATCTATTAATTTATTCTCATTAAGATTATCATCAAATTCGTTAATTTCTTCAATATTATTTATGATATGACTATCATAATCATCTATTCCCTCTATTATAGAATCTGATTTATATCCTGCTTCTCCTTCATTTTTAGCATCAATTTTTAATACTAAATATGAAGATACCTTATATTTTTTTAAACTTTCGTTTTGTTCTACTAACTTTGTAAAAGTATTCATTTTATGAATTTATTTTAATGTATATATTAAAATAAATAAATTAGGATTTTTGTGTTTTAATTACTTCATCTATCAATCCATAACTTACAGCTTCATCAGCAGATAACCATAAATCACGGTCAGCATCTTTCTTAATTACTTCAGGATCTTTATCACAAAATTCACCTAATAAGACGAAAAGTAATTCATTTACTTTTTCCCATTCTTGCCAAGTGATTTTAGCATCTAAGATATGTCCACCTGCGCCACCTGATGATTGGTGTATCATTGATCTTGAAAATCTTAAAGAAGATCTTTTACCTTTTGTACCTGCACCTAAAAGTACAGCACCCATAGAAGCACACAAACCTGTATTAATTGTATTAATATCAGATTTGATATATTGCATTACATCTACAATAGATAAACCTGATTTTACTGAACCACCAGGACTATCAATATGCATGATAATATCTTTTTTATCTACCGAATCAAGATACATTAATTGTGCTTGAACAATTGTGCTCATGTGATCATTTACCGGTCCTGCTAACCAAAGCATTCTGTCTCTCATTAATCTTGAGAAGATATCCATTTGAGTTACCCTCATTTCTCTTTCTTCTAAGATATAAGGTGTCATACTGCTCTCTATACCTTTTTCATAGTAATCTAAGTTTAGAGAACTAATGCCATTAGACATGGCGTACTTTACAAAATCATTTTGTCTGTTCATGTTTTTTATATTTATGTTTTTAATATATACAAATATACTAAAAAAAATTAATAATATGATAAAAAAATTTTATGAGTTCAGAAGCGGTCCTGACACGGAAGTAGAAGAGCCAATAACTAGACCAATAACTAAACCTATAGCTCCCTCATTTCCAAATCCATATGAAGATGATGAAGATGATGATCTTGATATAACCCCAGATTTTAAACCTCAACCAAAATTAGAAGATGAGAATTTAATAATAGATAAATTAAAAGAAGTTCTTAAAGAGAAAGGAATGACTTTGGAGGATTTATATCAAATGTGTATAAAATTATAAAAAAATAATTAAAAATGATATACAAAAAATTTAAAAAATTTTTAGAAGAAGTTGATTTAACTTCATACACAGGTGGTGAACCTTCTAATCCAGGATTACCTAAAGAATTTTTTAGTTCTTTAAATGAACCTTCTAAAAGTAAATCAGTTAGTGGTTATGCAGCAAGTGAATTAACATATAAAGGTTTAGAAAATAAAAAAGATGAAATAAATACTTCTTTAGAAGAAGTTGCTAAAGAAGTAATTAAAGAATACTATAGTGATTTCTTTACTCAAAAAAATATTTCATTAGATGTTAAAATTTCTTCAGGTGTAGATATACAAAATTTTTATGACCAAAATAAAACAGTTAAAGAAGCAGATTTTGATTATATAAAAAATTTAAAAGACGATGATATTGAAGATATTGATGAAATAAATGATATAGAACAAGTTGATGATTACAATGATGAAGTAATTGATGATGAAGAATTTGACGATGATGATATTAAATTTGATGAAAGTTTAGTTAATGAAAATAAGTTAACTAAATTAGCTATTCATAAAATGAAACTTATTAATAACATAGTTCAAGGAGAAGGGTTAAACACAAAAGCATTAATTAATCTACCATCTACAAAAGATAAATTAATTAATCTTTATAAAAAATATGAATCCGAAACTTCCGCAACTAATAGAGTAATATCACTTATACAAATATGGAATGACTTTGCTAATCATATGAAAAGAGTTGATTGGGAAAGAGGAGATATTGCTAGACCAAACTCAATTCCTTTTGGTTCTGCTTATGGGGCATGTGCGGTTGATATAGGACAAGATAAACCTAAATTGGGTGATAATAATCCATCTTCTACACAAGATGAAGATGATATAGTATTTGAAAGTTTGATTCTTGAATCTAATAAACCACAAATAACTATAAAATCTAGAGGAATAGATTTTGCTATGTTATTACATGAAACAGTAAAAGGTGTTTATAGTTTAGCTTATTCTAACGCTTTTAAAGATGAGGATTTGGTTAAAAAATTAGCTATTGCTACAGGTGGTATTGCGGATGAAACTCAAGATTTTAAATATGGTCCTATAATAGCAGAAGATTTAATGAATTTTGTTAATGATTCTATAGATAAAAATAAAAACAATATTGAAATTGAAAAATATGCTAGTATTCGTCTTTATACATATAGATTTTTATGTGAATTAGAATCAGAAGAATTTTTAAAAGTTTTTAAAGGTATATTATATAAAGCTACTAAACTTAGATTAGAGAAAAGACATAAAAATAAAGATTTTGTTATTAGTGAAGATACAGAAGATTATATTTTATATTCTGAAAACAAAGTTGATAATATAGTTAATCAAGTTATTAGTAAATTAATAAATAAAGAAAATAAAAAACAAGAAAAAGAGAATAGAAAAAGAGAATGGGATGAATATCAAAGACAATTAAAAGAATGGGAAGAATATGAAAAAAATAAAAAAACTTCTTCTACTTCTAAAATAGAAGTAGAAGAAGTTGAAGAAGAAGATAGAACTAATTGGACTAAAAATGATTATAATGATGCTATTAATATAGCATTAGAAAATGATGATATTCCAAGACTAACTTTATTATCAAATGAGATGAGAAGTAAAAAAATGTATGAGAATGTTTATACAAATTTTAAAATTTTTAAAAAATTAATATAAAATGAGATTTATTAAAAAAATAGAAGAATATAAGCTTCAATTAATAAATGAAGCTTTTGCTATAAGCAAAAAAAGTATTGATTCGCTAATTGAAACATATTATGATAAATATGGTTCATTTAGTGATGAAATTAAAACGATAGTTAATAAATATATTTTTAAAAATATATTAGAAAGTTCTTTAATAAAAAAATACACTAAAAATGGAGTTTTAGATAAAGAAGGATTTAATCAAGAACTTAAGAAAATAGTTGATTCAACAAGTTCTGAAAATATTGCAGAAAATATAAAAACTGCTTCTAAAGAAATAGTTAATAAATCTATAAGTGAATTTATTTATAATAATATATTAAAAATACTTACTATTAGAAAAAGAAAAGATGAAGTATTAAGTGATATTGATTCTGCAACAGCTATTACTTTAGCTCCTTTTTTTATTAAATTTTATCTTACTGATAATATCTCAAAAGATGAATTACAATCATTTTTTGAATCATTAAAAACATTAGATTATAAATCAGACTATTTTAGATTTTTAGATTTTAATAGATTTAAGAATGTATCATATAAATTATTTAAAGAGTTATATGATTTTTTTATTTCAAGAGTTAAAGGAGATGGTGTTAGAAATGATAATTATGATTTTAAAACCAAAAGCGGTAGTATATTATCTTATTCTTTAGTAGATTATATCGGTAAAGAAACTAAAGAAAATTGTCCTTCTTGGTGGCCTTTTGAATCTTCAGCACCTTTTAAACCAGCTTCAAAAGAATATAATTTATCAGATTTTGTAATTAATATTTTAAATAAATTTAATTTATTTAAAGAATCTAATAATTTAACAGACGATGATATGCACCATCTAACTGAAATAATAGGAGATAAATTAACAGAATTAAGTCCTTTATTTAAAATAGCAAGATTTGTTAGACTAATGCCTGTATTTATAAATAAAAATAAAGCTAATGGAGTAGTTGGGGAAGAAGTTAATTTAAAATCTTTATTCTATAACTTAAAAAATAAAGATTTACAAAATGAAACAGCACAAGTAGCAGAAACAAATTATAGAAAAGGTAATTCTGAAAAAAGTAAAGATATAACTAGAAAAGCTCTTAGAAATAGAAATATAGAAAAAATTTTAGAAGATTCTGAAGATGTTCTTGGGTCTATTGTACCTACTACACCAGATACTACTTTAGAAGAAATTGATGATATTAATAGAAAATTTGGTAAATCACAAGGAGTTGAAATTTTATGGCAAGATGAAGATAAATTAATAACTCAAGTTAATTCTTATGATGCTAATTATATTCTAAATGGAGCAGGAACTAAATATCCGGATCAAAAAAGATCTGACCACTGTATAGCTTGGTTTAATGGTCAAGGATATTGGAATAGTTATATTGGAACAGAAGGACCTGCTAGGGGAGGGGAATATATATTACAATTTTATATTTATGACTTCACTCGTGAAGCGAGAAGAAGTAATAACTGGACTATTGGTATCAGTTTAGGTTTATCAAAAAGAATTATAGATGGTGCTTGTCAAGATTCTAAAAATGTTTTTATTGATGAAGATGAATTAAAAGATTTCTTTAGACAAGAGAATATACCCTTTTTTGAAGTTTTAGATAAAGTAGATCCAAATGATGAAGGTACTAAATATGAAGGTATGACTTTATTTGAAAAACATATAGCTATTAAACAAAAACAAATAGAAACTAATCAAAAAATTAAATCTGGCAATCTTACTATTAAAGAAATTGAAGAAGTTTTAGCAGAGGGAGGTGATGTTAATGCTTATAGCGGTGTTTTAATAAGAAAATCTATTAATGATTTAGAAAGAATTAAATATTTAATATCAAAAGGAGCGTCTGTTCAATATTTATTTGATGAAGTAGATAATATTATTAAAGTTAAAAACTTTGAATTATTAAAGTTTTTAATTAATAATGGACTTGACTTTAGTAATTATAAAATATCATCTGATATAGTTAAAGACTATGATATATTTAAAATAATAACAGATAGTTGGAAACATGATTTTACTTCAGAAAATATATCTGATGATATATTTAATAATATTACAGATATAAGAATACTATTTTTACTTTATAATAAAGGTTATGATTTTAAAAAAGCTATTGGAGTAGATACTCCAGGAAAGTTAAGAACTACTAAATTTATTGATAATAATCAAGATAATTATCCTGTAATTAAATTTTTATTTGATAAAGTCCTTCCAAAATATTCGTCTAATAATCCTTATAATATATTTCCAATTAATATAGATGTGTATCATTTATTTATTTTAAATGGATATCCTATAAATTATCAAGATTCTACTTGTTTATTTAATTTTACAAAAATATATTCAAATTATAAAGATAATAACAAATATAAAGATAATTTGGATAATATATTAAATTCATTTATTACTGAGAAAATTATTTATAAAGAAAGTTGCCCAACATGTAATGGATATGGTGTAGTAAAAGAAAATAAATGCCCTACTTGTGAAGGAACAGGATTATCTGATAAACCAAATACATATACTTCTTATTTAGATAAGAAAGGTGATTTATGTTATTCTAGTCAGTATAGTAAATTACTAAATGACCCGTATTTTTCTGAAAAGTTTTTTAATGTGTTAGTTAAGTTAAAAACAATTGGTGTTGAAGTTGATCTTGATTTATTTGAAGTATATTTAGATACAGCAAATGATAATGATATTCTTAAAAAGAAAGATATTTTAAGAAAAGTGTTTAGTCTTTATTCTGATGATTTACAAAATAAAGAATGGAAAGAATTATTATTAAGATTACAAAAATTAGGACTTGTCTAAAATAAAATAACCTCTTAAAAAGAGGTTATTTTATTTTTAAATAAATTGTTATTTCATTATTTATAGCTTCAACTCTATATAGAAAGCTAGTAGACCATTTATAGTGTTTAAACCAATTTTTAAAATCTTCCTTAAACTTAAGTAAGTAATCACTATCTACTACACCATCTGACCATTTACCATGTGATTTATATTTAGCTACAAAATGATTATTATCAAACTTAATTTCAGGATCTTTACCTAAAAACTTTTCTATATCTTTTTTTAATTTAGCAAATAATAGAATATGGTCATATGTAAAATGAATTAAATGTTTTTTGAAATTTAAAAAAGATAATGAATCTACTGTTAATAACCAATCAAAATTAGACTTATTAACTTTAAATACTCCTAAATTTTTATTAGTCTCTGAAATTATACCATACTCAAAATTCATGTCTGTATTAAGCCCGTAATACAAATGACACTCATTTTTAGTATAATCTAATTTATCTGATATATGTTCTAATGATTTAAAACGACTATTAATAACTGATTTTAATATAATACTATCAACATTTTCATAATGAATATAAAATAAATAGTTTTTAGGACATTTATTCCAATCAACTTCAATTTCTTTTAACCCAAGTGATGTAATTAATTTTAAAAATGATTTGAATATGTTTTTACCACCCACAACAACTTCAGAATTTATTTTTTCTGATATTTCAACAAGACCTGCTACTTCTGCATCTTTCTCATCTTCTCCTTTTGATTTAACTTTTAAGATTCTATCCAATAATTGGTTAGCTTCAAAATGATCTAAGGTATTTATAGCATTTGCTAATCTTATATCTGTATCTTTATTGTCTAAATAATTAGATACTAACATTAATAAGTATTCATCATCACCTACTAATTCTTCTATGTATTCACCGATAGAATTATATTTTTGATTTTCTTTAAATAGTGAAAATTTTCTTAATATCATGAATCTATATATTAATTATTTTTTCTAGCTTTTTATCTCTAAGATAGATATTAATATTCGGATCTAATTCTATTATTTGATCAACCATATTTTGACATTCTTTAATACAATATTCTTTTGTTCTATATATAGAATGATACATAGGATATGTTGGTGTAAAATCATGACTATGAGCACAATCAAAACCAAATACATCATAATCATCCCAAACTCCTGTATAAGTTATTCCACCATGAACTTCAATAATATCTGTATTATCTATTTTGACACCTACATAAGTAGGTATTTTACAATACCCACAAAGAGCCCCTAATTGATTTCTTTTTAAGATACATGGAATATCCTTATACACAAACTCTATTAAATCTCCTTCATTTTTTATTACTTTTTGAAGCTCTACTGCTTCTTTAAGATTTGTTATTAGCATTTTTAATTTTTTTAATAATTGTATTATACAATATAGGTATAAAAAATATACCAATTGTTACCACCGAACTAATTATTTCTGTTATTTGACTATTTAATATTTCTACGAATTTACTTTGTGGAAAAAAATGATCAGCTACTGATAATATTAATTTTATACCTAAAAATCCTATTACTACAAATGCAGATTTTTCAAGAAAAGCATACTTTTCCATTAATTTAACAAACCATTGAGCTACAAATCTCATTATAAACATACCTATAAATACACCTAATATTATTAGAACTATATTAGGAGTAAAAGCAACTGCCGCAAATATATTATCAATGGAAAATTCCATATCCATTATTTCTACTAAACAAATTGTAGCCCAAAAACTTCCTACTAATTTAGATAAAGCATTGTATAAATAATTTGATTTCTTATCTACATAATCATCTTCTTTAGTTTCCGTTTGTAAACCTTTATACCAATCATAAACCAGATATAATAAATATAAACCACCAATTGGTTTCAACCACCATATATTAATTAATGAACTAGCAAAAAACATTGCTAATCCTCTAAATAAATAAGCCCCCCAAATACCATATTTAAGAGATTTACTTCTTAAGTTTTGTGGTAAATCCATAACCATAGTTGCTAATACAGCAGCATTATCAACTGATAAAAGTCCTTCAATAAGGATTAAATTAATAATAATTCCTAATGCGTAATAAGGATTGCTAAAAATTTGACTAAAAAGAGAATATATTGTATGTAACATACATTATATATTAAATAATTTTAATTAGCTTAAAAACGAATTGAAATTTATTTAATACATTTGGATTATATGATATATAATCTTCATTCCAACCTTCTAATAAAGACCATTCTTCATTAGAAATATTTTTTACAGGATAAGATGATTTAATAATAAAGCATAGCAGTTTCTCTGCTATGCCTGTTTTTGTAAATACAACATAAGTTCCACTACTAAACTTTTCATTTCTTGTAGTGGCAGTTCTAAGTCCTGCTTTAATTGAGTCAAAAGTTGTATAGATATTTCTATCTAACAACTCTTGACGAAAGTATCCTATACTATTTTGACCAAAAGTAATTTTCCCATGTTCATAGTTCATGGATAATTCTATGGCATTGGAGTAAGGATTGTAGCCTTCTTCCCAAGGAAACATAATTAGGATCTTTTTTCTTTTACATACTTCTTTTTCTCTTTTGGAGTTTCATCAGTATCTACTTTTGCTACTTTTTCAACTTTGTTGATGTCTCTTACAAATTTTTTCCACTCAGATTTTGGAGCAAAATTCCATCCTGATTTTACTTTTACATCTGCTTCTAAATCTTCTACTCTTTGGTAAACTTCGTTTTTTACGATTGTTTTCATGTTATCTATTTTTGTTTTTAATTAATTACGTTTATGTCTAAAATTTCTAAATCCATTTTCCCAATAGGCACATCTATTGTAGCGATATCTCCTACGATTTTACCAATAAGTCCTTTTCCAATTGGTGAATTAAAAGATATTTTACCTTCTTTTATATTTACTTCATTTTCAGGAACTATAGAAAATGTTTGTTCTTTTTTAATCTTTTGATTAAAAACTCTTACTCGTGTAAGTAATTGGACAGATGAATTATCTACATTATCAGAACTTATGATAATACATTTTGCTATTTTTTGTTCTAATTCAATAATCTTTTTATTTAGATTATCTATGTTTTCTTTTGCGGAATCAAACTCCGCATTTTCTGATATATCACCTTTATCTCTAGCTTCCATCATCATTTGGGCAGCTTCTCTAAGATCTATACCTTTCAACTTCTTTAATTCAGTTTGCATACTATGGAAGCCTTCCTTAGTTACTAGTAATTTACTCATTTTTTAATTTAATTTTGTGTTAATATATAATAAATTTTTAAAATGTTTTTAATTAATACATTTTTTATTTTTTACCATTTTTTTCATATACAAATATAATAAAAATTTTTAAAATAAAAAAAATTAATATATAAATTATGAAACATATTAAAACTTACGAAAATTTCAATGATAATGAAAACTCTAATCAAAATACACCAATTGACCCCGTGTTAAAATCTCAAGTAACTAAATATGTAGAAGAACAATTAGGAAGCCAAAATTTTCACGAAATATTTGATATTGTAGGAATTGATATGCCTCAAACATTAGAAGGTGAAGAATTTGAAGAAAAAATGGACTTAGCTAAAGAAAAAGCTATTGATTATTTTATGAGAAATCCAGAAAGAATGCAAATAGATGGACCAACTGAATTTAGAACATTTTATACAGGTGGTAATGATACAGGAATACCGACTACAAATAATATAGGTGGTGTTGTTACAAGAAGATAAAATCATTCCTTTAGAGGAGTGATTTATACGCTGATAAAGATCTTTTTAAGATATATTCAATATCTTCGATTTGATCATAACGAATACGAATTAAATTAATAAAATTATCTTCACAATAATCATTTTTAATCTTATCATTTATTTTAGTTTTTTCAAATGATTCTTGACCGCCAAAATATGATAATGCTTTATAATGTTGAACACCATCAAATTCTATACAAATTCTTAATGAAGGTATATAAAAATCAAATGGTAAACAAAAAATATTTTTACAATCTTCAAATTTTTTTTGTCTTTCAAAAACAATATTATTTTCCGTTAAAAATCTATTTATATTTTTTTCCCCTTTTGACTCATTACATAAAGAACATCCATTACCTTGTAAATGTGAATTTGGAGTTTGGTTAAAATCTCCATGAATAGGACAAGTTATTATTACCTTAGTTTTTGTATTTATATAATTAGTCTTATAGTAAATAAATTTATTATCATGAATAATATTAGATTCATGAATAAATTTATCATTTGAATAAATTTTATTTAATCCTTCAGGTGGATATATTAAATGACACTCTGGAGATTGTTCAAATATCTCTTTAGTTTTATTAAAAATAATTTTTACTTTTTCTTTACAATTTTTATATTCAACTAAGGAATAATCATATATATCCCCCCATTTACTTTTTGCTTTATATATAAAATATTCTTGGTTCATATTTAATTCAGGTGCATAATTTAAATGTGAATTAGCTATTTGTTCAAATATTATTCCTTCATATTTTATTTTTATTTTTTTTAAAGCTCCTGTGTAATTAGTTAATGAATAATCATATTTATCTCCCCATTTATTTTTTGCTTCTTTTATAAATTCTTCAGTTGTTTTTAGTGGTGTATTTTTTTCTGGGCATCTTCCTAATAAAATATGTTTTACTACTTTTTGTTTATATAAAATCCCATTATATAAAATATCTATACTTTCATTTGATAAAATTTTGTCTTTTAAATTTAAGTATTCATATTTATATCCATGTATAGCATGTGCTCTATCTAAAAATTCTTGTTTTGTCATATTTTTTATTTTTATATATTAAAATTATAATACCCCCTTTTGATAATTCTTTTAATAAAAAATAAAATAATTTAAAAGGGAGTAATATAAAAATTATATATACTTTATAAAAATAATTATTAAAAATGGCAAAAGCAGCAAAAGAAGTTAAAAAATTTGAATTTAGTAAAATTGGAACTGTATTAGATAATATAGGAAAAACTATACCTATTCAAATTGAGAAAGAAATTAAAGAAAGAAAATTCTTATCAACAGGTGTTTATTTATTGGATGCATGTTTATCTGGAAAATTATTAGGAGGTGGTATATCAACAAATAGAATAAGTTGTGTAGCAGGAGAAAGTGGAGCAGGTAAGTCGTTTATTTGTTATTCTGTTGCAAAAAATGCTCAAAAATCTGGATATTCAGTAATTTATATTGATACTGAACAAAGTATAGATTTACAAGATTTACCTAATTATGGAATTGATAATTCATTAGAAAAGTTTAGATTAATTCGTTCTAATAAAGTAGAAGATGTTAATATGTTATTAACACAATTATTAGATGAACTTAAAGATCAAAAATTAGCAGGATTTGAATTACCAAAATTATTAATTGTTATCGATTCACTGGGTCAAATGGCATCAAATAAAGAAAAAGAAGATTTATTGGCTGGTAATATTAAACAAGATATGACTAAAGCAAAAGCTCTAGGATCTATGTTTAGAAGTATTAATACTGATTTAGGATTTTTAGATATACCTCTTTTAGTTGCTAATCAAACATATCAAACACTTGATATGTTTAGTGTTGAAAAATTGCGAGGTGGAAATGGACTTTTATATTCTGCTTCAGTTATCGGAATGATGTCAAAATCAAAATTAAAAGATTCTAATGTTGATGATATGGATTTAGGAGCATCAGGTATAAGTGTTTTATTTAAATGTGTTAAAAATCGTTTAGCTAAACCTAAAAAAATTCGTTTTGATATATCATTTGTAAATGGTATGAATCCTTTCACAGGTTTAGAAGCTTTTTGTCGCCCTGAATATTTCGAACAAATTGGTATTGCTCAAGGAAAGGCAGAAGTTAATAAAAAAACTGGTGAATTCGCATTTACTCCTGGTGGAACTCGTTGGTATGTTAGACATTTAGATAAATCTTTTACATTAAAACAATTATTTACCCCTGGTATATTTACCCCTGATGTATTAAAAGCAATGGAACCAATTGTAAATGAATATTTTAGATTTAAATCTTTGGAAGAATTAGAAGAAGTAAATAGTCAATTTGATGCTATTGTTGATGAAGGAGATGATGAAAGAGATGCAGATGATTTGAATGCAGAAGATTTATTTGGTGAATAAATCTTTCAGATAAAAAAGAAAAAAGTTGATTTTTTTAAATCAACTTTTTTTATTATATTTGCTATATAAAAAAACAAAAATTAAAAAAATTGGCAAAAAAAACTAGAAAACACAAAATTAACGGAGAAGTTAGATTCGATAGAGTTCGTCTTGTTAAAGATGGGATACAAACAATCGTATCATCTTATGAAGCTTTTAAAATGGCGGAAGCAGAAGGATTGGATTTAATTCTTATTTCAGAAACTGCTAATCCACCTGTTGTTAGAATAGAAGATTATCAAAAATTTCTATATGATATAGAAAAAGCTGAGAAAGAAAAAAAGAAAAATTCAACTAAGACTGAGATGAAAGAAATTCAACTTAGTCCAAATATCGCTGAAAATGATTTATTAACCAAAGCTAAAAAAGCCAAAGAGTTTTTAGAAGAAAACGATAAAGTTAAATGTGTAATTACACTAAAAGGCAGACAAAGAACTATGCCTGCTGCTGGTGAATTGGTAATGTTAAAATTTGCTGAAACATTAAGTGAATATGGACTTCCTGAAACTCTTCCAAAAATGGAAGGTAATAAATGGTTAATGATTCTTAAACCAAAAAAGAAATAATGGAAAGATTTAAGGAACGTATAGAATTATATACTACTTTTATCTTAGAAAAGAAAGTTTCTGATATTCCTTACTATACCAAAATGATTTATGAAAATCATAGAATAGTTAAATTATTAGAAAGTAATTTAATGACACCTGAGATTTTTTCAAAATTTAGACATAATTATAGATGGGATATTAGTCTTTATTTAACAAATGTTATTTGGTGTTGTGATTCTTGTTTACAAGAGTTTTCCTCAGAAAGACCAGATAGAACTTGGGAAGTAGAATATTGTCCTGAGTGTGATAACGTCCTAACTTATAGGACAGGAGGTGGACAAGGAGATCCATTTAATTATACTTTTAAGTTTAAGTAAACTTTTTCTATAATTATTCTATATTAAAAAAAGAAATATATTTATATGAAAATAATGGTTAAACCATCAGATATAGTTAAAAGAGGTTTATGGGATACATATGTATATTATGTAGTTGGTTCTGAAAAAGAATCAGAAAAGATTTTAGCAGAAGATAAAGAATTCGAATTAAGTGAAAGAAATGGAATAGTTATTGGTTTATTAAAAGTAATGGAAACTGATAATCTAATTCATAGATTTAATGATTACTTCATTCATTTTTTGAGTATTAAATCAATGAAAGATGGTGATGAAATTTTAGTAAAAAAGAAATCAGTTGAATTAGCTATCTCTAATTTTAGAGATAAATTTCCTTCACATTGGAATTGTGAAATAAATTGGAAAATGGCTCTTAAAGATTTAGATGTTTATCTAAATGATTTATCTCTAAAAATAGAAAAATTAGAATTACTTAAATTAACATTAAAAAACATTAATTATGAATTTTATTATTCAAATAATGTTAAGAAGTTATTAAACTTTAATAACTATTAAATATAACTTTTAACAATATTATATAATTCTTCTTTAGATTTTTCACTACATTCTAATTCTTTGTTATCAACAAATACTGCTATAAGCAAATTAGTTCTTAATAAATAATCTTGACAATAAAGAACTATTTTTACATCAGTAATTTGAAAATCTTCTTTTGTTGGAGTAGTTGTGAAAAATTTTATAGTTTTGAATTTTTGTAATTTTTGATCTATTTGAAATTTCTTAACAGGTTTAATAGGATTATTTACTACCTTGATATTTTTTGGAGGACACTTTGTTTTTAAAGAGTTAATAACTTTAAGTATTATACTTTCATCTTTAAATAACATCTTATTTATTAGGTTTCTTTCATTAAATGTTTGTAAATGTTTCATATTTATTTTGTTTTTTCGTATATAAATAATTTATTAAAATAACCAAATTTGGTATTCATTATTTCTAATATATCCTTATATGTTTTATCTAATCCATAGCTACTTATATCATTCCAACAATTATCTCTATACGAGATTTCTTTCATTGAAAATGTTTGAATCCATTTTTTGTAATCCAAAGAATACTCTTTTTTTGGATTTCTTGCTTCAAACATTTTTATTAAAGATTTTAATGTGGATTGGTCATTAGCTATGGATAATTTATGACCTTTCCATAATAACTTATATTCCAATAATTTATTTGAAAAAATAATCTCCCTATCACCAAATTCATTAATCACTATATAGTCCATAATAAAACTTTATTAATATATAATTATATATATATATTAAGTATTTTAAACAAAAAAAGTATACAGAAACCTAGAAACCTAGATACTTAATATATAAGTAATGAAAAATAATAAAAAATTAAATAATGAAATTTTTATAGAAAGAGCTATTGAAAGACATGGGGATAAATATTTATATGATAAATTATTATATATAAATGCACATACTAAAGTTTGCATTACTTGTAAACTTCATGGTGATTTTTGGCAAAAAGCTTGTAATCATTTAATAGGAGATGGTTGTAAAGAGTGTTCTAAATTAATTTTAAATAAAAAGTTAAGAACAAATCCTAATGAATTTCTAAGTAAAGTTAGAAAAATACATAATGATTTTTATGATTATAAAGATGTTATCTATATTAATAATAAAACAAAGATTAAAATTAATTGTTTAGAACATGGTTCTTTTGAAATAAGACCATTTCAGCATATTAAAGGAGTTGGTTGTCCTAAATGTGGTATAAATAAGGCTAAGATAAAAAATACAAAAACACAAGAACAATTTTTAATTGAATGTTATGAAAAACATGGAGATAAATATAACTATGACTTTGTAGATTATGTAAATACTGAAATAAAAATAAAAATAGTTTGTGAAAAACATGGGGTTTTTTTACAAAAACCTTTTAAACATTTATCAGGACAAGGATGTCCTCTATGTAAAGAAAGTAAATTAGAGATTTTTATTGAAAATATTCTAAAAAAATTAGATATTTCTTATATAAGGGAATATAAATCAGATTGGTTAAAATTACAATCTTTAGATTTTTATTTACCAGATCATTCAATAGCTATTGAATGTCAAGAAGACCAACATTTTATACCTATTGATTTTGGAAATAAAGGAGAAGAACATATAATAAAAGTATTTGAAAAAATAAAAGAAAGAGATAAAATAAAATATGATTTATGTAAAAAAAATAATATAAAAATTATATATTTTACTAATAATAGTAAATTTACTTATCAAAATTATTTAGATGAAATTATTTCTACAGAACAAGATTTATTAAATAAAATAAATAAAATATGAAAAAAGATTACTACAAATTATTAAATTTATCAGAAGAAGATAAAAAATTAAGTTCAGATGAGCTTAATAAAAAAATTAAAGTTAATTTTAGAAAATTGGCTATGACTCACCACCCGGATAAAGGGGGAGATGAAGCAAAGTTTAAAGAAATAACTGAGGCTTATGAAGTTTTATCAGATAATGATAAAAAGTTTAAATATGATAACAATATAGGAGATAATCCTTTTGGTGGAGGTAATCCATTTGGAAATGGTAGTCCATTTGGTGGTGGTTTTAATGTAGAAGATATATTTTCACATTTCTTTAACCAACAAAGAATTAGAAAAGGTAGTGATTTAAGAATTAAACTTACATTAAGTATTAATGAAATTATTAATGGTTGTAATAGAACCATTAAATACCCAAGAAATATTGTTAAAAATAACACTGTTATAACAGCAGAAGATACTGTTGAAATTAATTTTCCAGCAGGTGTTGGAACGGGTATGACATTGAACATGCCTGGTAAAGGTAATGAAATATTAGACGGACAACCAGGTGATCTTCATGTAATAATTGAAGAAGAACAGTATACTGAGTTTTCAAGAATTAATTCTGATTTAGTATATGAAAGAAAATTAAGTATTACTGATTTTGTATTAGGTACTAATTTTGATATAAATGCACCAACTGGTAAAATAAAAGTAAATGTGCCCGCAGGAACAGAAGTTGGTAGTAAACAAATATTTAATGGAAAAGGAATTCCTATCATAGATATGGGTGGAAATGTAAGAGGTAGAGGAAGTATTGTTGTTATTTTCTCAATAGAAATTCCAAAAACTTTAACTCCTGAAAAGAAAGCGATTTTTGAACAATTAAAAAATATATAATGAAATACGAAATTAAAATTGAATTTACTGACGAAACTAAACTTAGAGAAATAATAAATAATACTTATTTTGGTGAAGAAGGAAATGGTAAAATTTTAAAAAATAAAGATGAATTTTTCTTTCCTAATGAAGATTCTAACTCAATAATCCTAAAAGGATTAAATAATATGACTGTTAGAGTTATAAATAATAATCAAATAGATGGATTTTTAAGATGTTCTGTTAGAGAAGAAGAAAATGGGATCTATTTAACTCCGTGTAATATCTATTGTATAGTAGATAATGGCAAATATTCTTTTTATTAATAAATTATGTATATGAAAAAATTTGATTACAAGGACATTAACCTAGTCCCAAAAAAATGTATTGTAGATAGCCGTTCTGAATGTGATACAAGCTTAAAATTAGGTAATTTTACATTTAAGATGCCAATAGTTCCATCAAATATGGAATCAGTTATTAACGAAGACTTATGTATAAAATTAGCAGAAGCAGGTTATTTTTATATAATGCACCGATTTGATAACGATATGTTTGAATTTCATAAAATGATGAAATCTAAATTGCTAATATCATCTATTTCTATGGGAGTAAATGAAGATGCTTATCAATTAGTAGATAAATTTGTAGATAACGATACTTATCCTGATTTTATTACGATTGATATTGCTCATGGACATTCTGTTAAAATGAAAGATATGATAAAATATATCAAAGCTAATTTACCAGGATCTTTTATTATAGCAGGTAATGTATCAACTCCCGAAGGAGTTTCTGATTTAGAATCTTGGGGAGCTCATGCTACAAAAGTTGGGATAGCACCAGGTTGTTTTACAGCAGATGCTGAAGTTATGACTAAAAATGGGTTAAAAAGTCTAAGTGAAATTTCTTTAGATGATTATGTTTTAACTCATAAAAATAGGTATAAGAGAGTTTTAAATAAACATTCTAAAACCACAGAGTTTGATTTATTATCAATAAATGGATTAGCTCCATGCACAAAGAGTCATGAATTTTACGTTATATTAAAAAGTGATAAAGATTTTGTTAATGAACAAAATTTAAATGATTATGGTTTTTTTATTGAAGCTGAAAAATTAAATAAGGAAATTCATCTTTTAGTTAAATTATAAAAAGTTGGAGTAGGACGTATATATTTTAATATATACTATATGATAAAATTAAAATTAAAATTTAAAATTAATGATATATTAGTTAATTTTTTAGATGAAAAAACTGGAAAAACATTCTATAGTTTAGATGAACCAACACCTCTTAAAAAAGAAACTTATAGTATATATTTCGTTTGTGATGAATGTGATAAAAAATCTATTTGGAAAACTAAGCCTTCTAAAGAATATTTATTAAAAGATAATTTTTTATGTAGAACATGTAAGCAAATTGGAGAGAAAAATCATCAATTTGGTAAAAAATGGGATGAGAAAAAAAGATTAGAAAAATCTGATTCTATGAAAGGAGAAAAAAATCATTTTTTCGGAAAAGATCTTTATCAAGTTTGGTCAAATAAATATGATGAAGAAACGAGAACCCTCTTGATAAAAGAACACAAAGAAAAATCTAAAAGAATTGGACCTAATAATGGAATGTTTGGTAAATCTTTTTATGGTGTTTGGTTAGATAAATATGGAGAAGAGAAAGCAAATTTATTATATAAAAATCATATTAATAAATTGATTTTATCTACTAATACAAAAGAACATAAAGATAAAATGAGAGATTTAATGATTGAAAGATTATCAAAAGGTTTGTATAAAAAAACTTCTATAGAAATAAAAGTAGAAAAATATCTAAAAACGTTAAATATAGATTTTAAGTATAATTTTATTTTAGATAAAAAATATCAATTTGACTTTTTATTAAACGATAAAAATCTTATAATAGAAACACATGGAGATTACTGGCATTCAAATCCTACCATTTACTCTAATACAGATATGAATAAAAAGAATTTAAATGAAAGACAAGAATATAAAATTAATTTAGATCAAATAAAAAAAGAATACGCAGAAGATAAAAAATATAGTATTATTTATCTATGGGAAACCGAAATAAATAATAATGAATTTATTAAAATATTAAAAAAATATGGAATTTATTGAAATTGAAAGTATAGAAGAGGTTAATTATTTAGGTGAAGTTATAGACCTAACAATAGAAGAAGACGAGTCATATAATATAGAAAATATTATTGTTCACAATTCTTTCTGTTCAACTGCTATGAATACAGGTTTTGGATCTCGTGATTGTCAAGCATCAGTTATTAAAGAATGTGCGACAGTTGCTACTAAACCAATTATAGCGGATGGGGGAATTAGGGAACCAGGTGATATTGCTAAATCACTTGTTTTAGGTGCTACTTGTGTAATGATTGGTGGTATGTTAGGTGGATTTTTAGATTCACCAGGGGAAACTATTTATACAACAGAAGGTTCATTTAAAGAAATGTGGGGTTCTGCATCTAACAGACAAAGTGGAAAAACTTCAAGAATTGAAGGAATATCTAAAAGAGTTCCATTAAAGAATAAAACTTTTTTAGAAGAATATAAGTTTTTAACAGAATGTTTACAAAGTTCTATATCATATGGAGGTGGTAAAGATTTGAAATGTTTCTTAAATGTATATTATATATGATAATAATATTACCAATTCATGTAGATGAAAGAATAAATTTTTTTACTTCATTAGGACCGATAGTTCCATCTGTAGAAGTTATAAAAAATTTGGCTAATAATAGAAATATTTATTTTAATGTTGATCTTACAGTATTTCTTTGCATGTATATAAAAGATAACAAGGTATTAGAAATACCGCATGTATGTAAGAGTTATGATTATTATCATGACATAAATCAACCATTTATGGTATATAAATTATATGATAACTATTTAAGAGGATGTTTTGTAGATGATTATGTGAATGAAGTAAATTACAAAGATTACGTTATTAAAATAGGAATACATCGAGATATTTTACTTACAAAGATTTTAGAAAAATAAAAAATTAAAAAATGACTAAAGAAAAATTAGAAAAAGAAGTATCTGATATAATAAAAATGTTAGGAACTCAAACTGAAATAAATGATTTATTATCCGTTTTAAACATAAACATAGAACATTATAAAGGATTATTACCTAAATTTATAAATAATGGTTATCCCTTATTTATAGGAGATCCATTTAAAAGATCAAGTGATACTTTTTTTCAAGTAGAGACATTATGGTTAACATTATCCCCCCTCTGATAAGTGGTCAAGTGTATTAAGAGCATATTCACGAACATTAAATATACATGATATTTTTACTAAAGAATATATAGAAACTTCAGGTATTTTGAGAAATGCTAAAATTGATTATTTATTAAAATAAAAAAGAGACCTAAAAGGTCTCTTTTTTATTTTAAATATTTCCATTTATATCCACCCGCAGTTTTTCTTTTACCACTTAAACAATGATTTATATTACTTATATTATTCTCTCTTTCTGCTTCACTAATAGAATTATATGTTTTTATATAATTATTTAATAAATCATATTGATTAATTGATTTTTTATTATGTTTGTTATCAACATACTTTTCTATAAAAGTTTCTTCATATCTCCATATATAATTATTTGAAGATTTAATTTTATTATTACAACAAGCACTAATTCTACTTGAATCCGAATTAGTTAATCTCGCAGCTTCTGCTATTGAATTAAACTCTTTTATATAATTTCCTGATAAATCATATTGAATAACTTTTTTTATTTTTTCATTCTTATATGAATTAAGTATTTTATCACCTTTATATTTCCATATAAATCCACCAGAAGATTTATATTTTCCACTTAAACAACTTGCTATATTTGTCGTATTATTTTCTTTTTCTGCTTGTGCTATTGAAATGTATGTTTTTATATAATTTCCTAATAAATCATATTGATCTACAGATTTTAATTTTTCACTAATTAAATTATCTAAACCCAAATCAAAGAACTCATCTTTATATCTCCATATAAAACCACCCGCAGTTTTTAACTCACCTCTACAACAATGAGATACATTACCAAATCCTTTTATATCTTTTAATGTTTCCCATTCTTTTACTAAATTACCAAATAAATCATATTGAAGAACCACTTTTTTTGGATTAGTTGATAATTGCTCTTTCCAAGATTCTTTATCTTTTTGTATATTACACTTTTTAAGATTTGTAAATATAGTTTTCTGTGAAACTTCTAATTCTTCCGACAACTCAGGCATAGATAGATTCTCTATAATATATTTTTGATATAATAAATCTTTATCTAAAATAATTCTTGGAACATTTTTTGAAGGATTGTTAGAATAATATTCTTTTAATGATTTGGAAACATTTTGCTTTCTTTCTTCTGTAGCTTTAAACCCATTATGACCTCCACCACCTTCTGTAAGATTTACTAAATTAAATCCCCAAGATTTAATTAAACATATCCAATATTGTTCCCAAAATTGCCATTCAGATTCTAAAACTTCATCTAAAATCTCTATATTCGGTTTAATCCCTTTTAATATTAATGAATTAATCCAATTATGTTTATGAGTTTTTCTTTCAGATCTCATACTTTCTCTTATATGAGAGCTTAATCTTTGTATAGGATAACTTGTTTTTCCAACATATCTTATGTTTCCTAACTCATCTGATAATGAATAAATAAATGTTGTTTTCATAATATATTTTTCTTTTTATAGAATTATATATTAAAAAGTAAGGCCTTATCTTTTGCAAGAAAAAAACCATGCAGAATTGCTCATATTTTTGATATCACTTTCAACTTCAGTCATTTCTTCCTTACCTTCAGTAACTAATGCCGCAGCATTATATTTAACACCGCCTGGTAAGTTAAAATCTAATCTACCTAATAAATTACCTAATTGTCTTTTAGACCAACCTGTTATATATTTAATAAAATATGGATCTGTATATAAATGTTCTGCTGGTATATTAGCATATGCTTCTAATACTAAATCAGTATCTACACTTGTTAATATATTTAGTCTTCTCATTGTATAATTATATTGGAATCTAACTGTATATTTATTTAATTGATTTAACATATCTGACATAGAATCAATTAAAACTTTATAAATACCTAATTCACCAATCGTTGTTACATAAGATGATAAATAAGGTTGGTTAGTAACCCCTAAATTAACTGATAAATTCGGAGTATTAAGACCTAACGAATATAAATTTGCATTTTGTATTTCATAAATCCAGTTAATAGATTGAATTTCTTCTGGTAATGTTATGTAACCATAAGCAGCATATTCTTGTGTATTAAAACATTCTTGCTTAATTATATAATAAACTTTTGAAACTGCATACATATAGTTTTGATAAAACCATTTTTTAGCTCTAGTTTCAACAAATCTTATTATCTCACTATCGGGTAATGTTTTTGGTAAAGCAAATCCAACAGTTATGTCTTGTTGTATCTGATCTACTAATTCTTCAATTGTATATGCATTATAACTTGGTTGATAAGGTTTATCATTTGGATTCATATTAGTTATTATTTTTTATAAAGTATATATTAAATAATACTTTACGAAATTAATATATACATTATAAAAACATATACTATAATGGATAATATTAAAGACTTTTTAGAATTTATAAATGAAGATACTTCAGCAGTTGGTGGACCATCAGTTGGTGGTGGAGACGGTGGAGGTGGTGGAGAAGCTTATGGTAATGCTGCAACTTTAGGTATGGGTCCTGTGGTAAGTGCTCAACCTTCCTCATTTGCAGGAACGACAACTGGTTCAGATTGGACAAGAGGTGGTGGTACTATAGGTTCAGGAGATGTTAATGCGAATACTAGAAAAAAACCTTATATGAAGCAAGGTGCTAAATTTGGAAATAAAAAAACTAAAAATCATGGTTCTACTAGAGGTAAAAAAATGAGACCAGTAGGTTTTGATGTTAAGCAATTAGCTCCAAAAAAAGCAGGTAAAGTTCTTAACTTTGACGATTTTCAAAAGAAAAATACAGAGACAGTAACTAAGGTTAAAGATTTCTAATAAAGAACCCATCTAAAATAGATGGGTTCTTTATTAGTTTAGAAAAAACTATCATATGAGGGTCTTGTATTTTTAATATATAAAAATAAAAAAAATGATTTTAACAAAAAGTGTTTTTATAAAAATGAATGGTAAACATATCTCTAAATATAGAGATAAAGGATATGTGTGTGATGTAAATGATATTATTGAAGTAAGAATAGAAGATGTTCCAATTTTATCTATGATAAAAGTTGATGTTGTATGTGATATATGTTTTAATAAAAACAATGTATTATATAGTGGTTATAATAAAAATATAAATAATGGTAATTTTTATTCATGTAAAAAATGTAGTATTATTAAAACTAAAAAAACTAATTTAGAAAAATATGGAGGTAATTCTCCTTTATGTTCTGAAATAATTAAAGAAAAAGTTAAAAAAACTAATTTAAAAAAATATGGTGTTGAATATGGAACTCAAAATATTACAATTAAAGAAAAAACTAAAAAAACTAATTTAGAAAGATATGGGGTTGATAATCCTTCAAAATCAAAAGAGATAATTGAAAAAATAAAGGAAACTAAATCAGTAAAAAGTGAAGAACAATTATTGGAGATAAAAGAAAAAATTAAAAAAACCAATTTAGAAAAGTATGGAGTTGAGTATGGATTTCAAAATGAAAAAATTAAAGAAAAAATTAAAGAAACTAATTTAGAAATATATGGGGTTGAAAATCCAGGACAATGTAAAGAAATTAAAGAAAAAATGAAAGAAACTAGTTTTAATAAATATGGGGTTTCTTACCCTGTTCAATCTTTAGAAGTTAAAGAAAAAATTAAAGAAACTAATTTAATAAGATATGGTGTTGAAAATCCAGGACAGTGTAAAGAAATTAAAGAAAAAATAAAAATAACAAAAATATTAAATGGTAATCAAATATCAGATGAATTAAAAACTGATTTTCAGATTTATAAAGATAAAATATATAATTCTACTTTATTATTAAAAGATGAGTTATTAAATAAATGGGATGGTTATGACTATTATGATAAAGAATATATTAAAAATAATTTTAATTTAGATAGAAACGATTTAAGTTATCCAACAATAGACCATAAAATATCTATATATTATGGATTTCTTAATAATATTGAGGAAGAAAAAATATTTAATATAAATAATCTATGTATAACTAAAAGAACACATAACTGTAAAAAGAACAAATTAATAGAGGAGGAGTTTTTAGAAAAATTAAACATTAATAAGAATTATTAATATAATAAAAAATTAATAAATATCTATGAAGAAATATGAATCTATGATAATTTGCGGTCCATCTGCATCAGGAAAAAATGTATTATTAGAATATTGTATAAAAGCTGGTCTTCCATACTCTCCTAAAATAACTACAAGACCAAAAAGAAATGGTGAAACTAATGGTATAGATTATATCTATACTGATAATCAAGATTTTGAAGAAATGTTAATGCATGGTATGATTAAAACCTATCAAAAGTTTTTTATTGATGGTGATATATGGTATTATGGTATATCTAAAGAAAATTTTGATACTAATCAAGTATTCATTATGACACCACATGAAATAAAATCCCTATCAAAAGATGATAAGGATAAATGTTATATTGTTTATTTAGATATAAATGAAGATATAAGAAAATCAAGAATAGAAAAAAGATATGATTCTAATGACTCTGTTATGAGAAGAATTTTAGCAGATAGAGTTGATTTTGATAACTTTATTGAATATGATTTAAAAATAAGTGATGCAGATTTTGATGCAGAATTTATTTTCTCCTTAATGAATTAAGGTTCTCTATATATTTTACTTCCTTCTTTTATTGAAAGTCCTTTAAGTTGACCATTTATAGAATCACATATTTCTTCAGCAGAAGAAACTGTGTTTTCTAGAATGGTCAATATTATATTTAATATTGAGTAAACTTTTAATAAGTTTTGATCTGAATCATAAAAATCTGAATTACAAATACCTTCTAATAAATCAATTGTTAAGTTAATATTATCATTGATTTTATTTTTCATCTTTTCTATTATGATAGGTGGAATACCTATATTTTTCATCTCATTTTCATATTCATAAATTGTATCATTTATTAATTTTAGAATACTTTTCCATAATTCTCCTTGATCCATTCTTTCATATATTTTAGAGTTAATATATGAAAGTGTACATTCTTTATGTTTTTTAAGATAGATAGTTAAATATTTTCTAAATATAATAGTTCTATATTCTGTTGAAAATATTAATGTAGGTATTTTAGAATTAATCCATAAATCAATATAATTGAATAGGTTATGATTTAAAATATCTGTTTCTCTAACTTTCTTTTTAGAATGAAATTTGTCAAATATTGTTTTTGACATATGAATAAATAGTTGACTTTTAGATAAAAAGTACAAAACTACTAAAACCGCGGTAATTAATGAACTTTTAATACCATATTTTGATAACAATGCTAAAAAATCTGAGAATGACATTTTTTAATAATAATTTAGTTTATATATTAAAAATAGGATTCTAAAAATGGTATATATGTAAATATATTATTTTTATATATAATAAAAATATATAATTATCAAATGTTTAGTGAAATTACTTTTAGTAAAGTTAAAGCAGAAATTGAAGCATATTTACAAAGCACATATAATAAAGCAGGTGTTTTATTTACTACAGCTTCTCCTTATGGACAAATATTATCAGTAATTGAAAATTTATTTCAACTTTCTGTTTTATACTTAAAAAATGTAATAAAAAATGTTAGTCTTTTAGACAAAACTTCTATAAATGAAAGAATGATAAAAAATTCTGCTATATTAGCTGGACATTTACCAACAAGAGCTATAAGTGCTACAGGAACATTAAAATTATCATTAAATTCTACAACAGTTATTCAAAATGATATATCTGGAGGTAAAATAACTTTATACAATAAACAAACTTTAAAAAATAAAACTAATGGTTTATATTACTCAGTAAATTTAGGAGTAGATAAACAATTATATAATATAAATAATTCAAGTACTATTTATATACAATTAGTTCAAGGTAGATGGGTTAAAACAACTTTTACTGGAGATGGTACAATTAGTCAATCTTTTACTATAACATTAAGAGGTAATCAAGAAGTAGAGAATTTTAATTATGAAGTATTAGTTAATGGAACTATATGGGAAACTAAAACTGCAATAACCGATTTATTACCTAATGAAAATTCTTGTGTTCTTAGATCAGGGATTGATGGTGGGATTGATATTCTTTTTGGTAATAGTGATTTTGGGGGTATTCCTCCTCTTTCATCTACAATTGAAGTGTATTATATAGCAAGTGATGGACAAAATGGTAATATATTTAGAAGAACTCCAAATGATTGGATTTTTGTTGATAGTGCTACTGATGGTTTAGGTAATAGTATTGATTTAACGCAATATTTTAATGTAGATATTTATACAGATATAAATTTTGGTGCAAATGCAGAAGATATATTATTTACAAAAAGTATTGTACCAGTTAGTTCTAATAATTTTGTAGTTGGGACAGTTCAACAATTTGCTTATCAAGTAAAAAAATTAGGAGTTTTTTCTCATGTTAATGCTTATCTAAAAAATGGTGTAGTTTATATAATTGCTGTTCCCAATATTAATTTATTTAAAAATTCTAATAGTAGTTATTTTAATATAAGTTTATCTGCATTTATGTTAGATAATTATGAAAAAAGTAAAATAATAAAATATCTACAATCAGGCGGTAATATTCTTTTATCTCAAAAATTAGTTATTGATACCCCAGTTTTATCATTATATGTTATTAATGTATTTGTTATTACTTATAGTGATGCAGTAATGGATAATGTTAATTCTGAAATAATTGATGCTTTATCTACATACTTTTTAAGTTTAAGTTCAACTGATGCTATTAATGGTAGAATACCTGTTAGTAGTATAATTTCTATATTATCTGCTATTAATGATATTAATTCAGTTAATATCTCATTTGTTAGTAAGAAAAATGAAGACTATCATAGTGCTGCTATGACTGCTGACCAAAATAGAAGAAATCAATATGCTGATCCTACATTATTAAATATAAGTAGACCTTCTTTAACATATAATCCTAACACAACATTAGGTCTAGATAATTCATTAGGTGATATATTATTTGAACCAAATGAAGTTCCTGTTATAAGAGGTGGTTGGTACGATAGGAATAATAATTATTATTCAGATGATATAAATAGTAATGTGTTAAAAACTGTTAATATTGTTAATATAGGAACAGTTCAAAGAAATTAAAATAAATATATAGATTATGTTATTAGAAGATAAAGAAATACCAGAATTGTTTAATATGAAGCATCTAAATGATGATTTTGTAGGATATGTTGATTATGAGAATGAAATATTAAATAAGTCATTATCATCTTATTTGTATAACAATAATTTAATGAATTATTTTCTAAATGCTTGTAATAAATTAGTTAGTTTACTATTTGATCAACACAATATAATTAAAAATTGGAATCATTTTGTAGTTGATAAATATTATTATAAACATACTAATTAAAATAAACAAAAACTAAATATATAAAAATAATATATATTGTATATTAAAATAAATTATAATATGGACAAACCAAATAAGAGTAAAATAGCAAGTTTTAAGAAATTCTCGGAACTTAATAAATCAGGAAAGATTTCTGAAGAGAAAGATTCAGTTTCTAAAATGCAATTAGGTGAAGATAAATTACCTATGAACCCTAATTTACCTATCGAAAGTACAAAAAAACCAGTTAGAGCAAATACTAAATATCTTAAACCTAAACATGGTGAAGAAGTTGATTTAACTATACCCGAAGATAGCTCTTTAGATATAGAAGAAGATGTTTTAGGTGATGAAGAAATGGATATTGAGACAGATACAGAAAACGTAAAAGAAAATAAAAAAGTAGAGTTTATTGGAAAAGTAGCTAAACTACCAAAAGGAGTAAAAGCAGCTAATGGTTTTAACTTTTTAGAATCTATAAAAATATCAAAAAGTTCTATTTGGTATCTAATGGTAGAACGTCAAGATAACGAACTACAAATGGTTAAATATAATCATAAACAAGGTGTAGATCTTAATAAGTTTATTACTGGTTTAAAGAAGTATTATTCTGAAAAGTATTCTAGTAATCCTCAAGTATTAGAAAAGATTAAAAATATAGTAGTTGATGGAAATGATAAGTTTTCAATGGTAAAAAATATCCCTACAATAGAATTGGAAGGTAAAAAAATGATATCAAGAATAACAGAAGATTTAATTAAATTATTAAGTAAATAAAAAAAACCCGAACTTAGTTCGGGTTTTTTTTATTTATCATCGTCATCGAAAGTTTGTTCAAACGCACATAATAAAGAAGATATATCATCTTTTATTACAATAAAAGTTTCAAATAATAAAAATTCTACTCCATCAGTTTCCATATTTATATTACTTAGGTATTTCTTAGTAAAGAATAACTGACTATTTTTAGAATTAACATTATCTACTTCAATTTCCCATTTACCTGTTTCATATAAAGTAACAATTCCATCTTTAATATTAATATTAAATATTTTTTCTTCCGAATTTATAGAACTTAATTTCTTAATTGAAATCAAATCTTCTATAGATACATTAAATCTAGATTTTGCTTTAGTTGGATTAAATCTACTTTCAATAGCTTCATAAGAAATATCTTTAATTTTAGAATCTTCTCCACCTACATATGATAATTTCAACTTATTATTTATAAATTGACAAGATCTGACTTGACAAACTTCATTTTCAATTTCTCTAAAATTTAAATCCATTTTAACATCATATTCTAAATTCATTATTTTTAAGTTCTTAATAAATTTATTAGTAGATACTAAAATGAAATGATATTCTTTATCATCAACTCCATCAATATATTCTGATGTATCTAAGTTAAAATACTTCATAGCTAAAATTGAGCCTGTATTATCATTCGTAGTTGATACTACAGAATACATAAATATTTTTTCTGATGTTATTTTTAATTTTAGAACATCATCAATATTTGATAGTTCGTTAAGTTTTTGTATAAAATCTGTAAAATTGTCTTTTTTTATTTTTAGTGATATTTTAGCCATATTATTATAATTTTAATAATTATTAAGTTTTTTCTTTAGTAATTCGGTTGTTATTTTAATTTCGTTGTCTATATCAGTTATATTATCTAATATAACCTGTATTTTAAATTCTCTAATAAATGATTGGGGGATTAGTTTGCCTATTCTTCTAGTTTTAGGTGCTTTATACTCTATATAAATAGTTTCACTATTTAATAGTTTTGACATGCTAACTATTTCTGTATTAATTTTTGGATTAATTAAAGAATATTTTAACCCCATTAATATTTCTAATTTAGAAAGGTTTCCTATTATTTCAAACTTCATTTTTATTTTTTTATTATATAAAAAAATATTATATTTGTTTTATAAATTAATATATAATGTCATGATAAAGATTAAATCTCTTTTTATTAGTGATATACATTTAGGAAATCCTAATTCTCAGCCTGAGAAATTATTAGAAGTATTTAAAAAATATGAATTTGAAAATTTATTTATAATAGGTGATTTTATAGATTTAACTTTCTTAAAAAGAAAGTATTATTGGAATCAACATCATTCAACTGTAATACAAAAAGTTCTTCGTTATGATAGAAAAGGTATTAATGTTGTTTATATCTTAGGAAATCATGACCATTATTTAAGAACTTTAATTGAAAATTCAACATTAGAAGAATCTAAATCAATTAAACTAGGAAATATAATTATATGTGATGATTATATTTATAAAACAATTAGTAATGAAAAAATATACATTACACATGGTGATTGTTTTGATGGGTTCATAAGGGTTCATCCTTTTTTATATTGGTTGGGTGATACTGCTTATGAGTTTTCTATAAAAATAAATAAAATTTATAATTTTCTCCGAAAAATTTTTGGATTAGAGTATTGGAGTTTATCAGCATACTTAAAAATTCATGTAAAAAGTATTTTAAGCTTCTTATCCGAGTACAAAAAAATTTCTCAGGAAAAGCTTAAAAATGAAAAATGTGATTCATTAATGATGGGACATATACATAGTCCTTCTTTAGATAAAGGAAAATATTATAACTGCGGTGACTGGGTAGAGACGTGTTCTTATATTATAGAAGATTTGGAAGGAAATTTAGAATTAATTTATTGTAAATAAATTATTATTTACTTAAAATTAATAAACGATGTTCATAACCAAGTACTTTTGTTGCTAGAAATTTTGCGTCATTTTTATCTTTTTCTACTTCATAAGTATATTTACTTTTTATTTCAATTATGATTTTTTTATTTTTAATAAAAAAATCAGGATAGTATCTTCGTAAGATACCATCAAAATAATACATTATTTTAGGCATATCGGATTTTTTATATAAAATTTCATTTTCATCAAACCCTTCGTTTATTAATAAATTAAATCCTTTAACTTCAAAACCTTGTAAATATATTTCTTTTCCACTTGGGGTTATTAATAAATGTTTTTTCTTATATCTATTACTTTGTGTTTTTTCAGCAACATTTGGAATATGGGCTGAGTACTCTACACCATATATTCTCATTAAATTACTAGACATTACTTCGTAATTATTACCAAAATTATTAGTTCTTCCATAATTTTTTAACATAGTATTTCTTTTTTGTTCTTTGATAGTTTCTAACTTACTGATATTATCAACTCCATATTTTTCTATTAGTGTTTTTTTACTTTTATTTTTTACAGATTCTAATTGAAATTGATTTTCAACTCCTATTGATTTTGAAATTGTTTTCATACTTTGTTTTCCGGCACAAGATAAAGAACAACATCCGTAATTATTTTTATAATATTGCCATTTACCTTCATTACTATTACAAATACTACATTTTGGTATTTCTGTAGTTTCATTTAAAAAATGCCATATTTTTCTATTTTTACTCCATTCTTCATTGAGTTTTAATTTATTAATTTCATTTTTTAATTCTATCCAAAATGGTTCTTTTGTAATTGATGCATATAATTTTTTATTTTTACTATTTTTTAAATAAAACTCTACTTTTTCTTTTAAACTCATAACTTATAATACTTTTTATTATATATAAAATATATCTATCTCCTGTATTATAATAATATTTAACATTTTAATAATTTATTTTATTTAATATATAAATAAAATAGTAAATAATTTATGGAGAAATGGGTTTACTACAAAAATACTCCTTATTCAAGTATAATTTCTAAACTTTTAGAAGTAAATGATATTATTGAAGTTATACAACATCCATTATATACAGAATTATTTTATATTTACTCTAATAAAAAAAATTATTTAAACTCTATGATGATTTCATCAAATGTATTATTTAATCATTTTATTAGACTTTCAGAACTTAGAAACAATTTATTAGATAATATTTTAAATACTTAAAAATAATAAACATCATGAAAATTCTATATGGTATAAATGGAACAGGAAATGGACACATCACTAAATCATTAAATATTATCTCAAACCTAAACAAATTAGGTTATAAAGATATAGATATTCTTATCTCAGGTAATAATCACTCATTAAACATACCTTTCAAATATAAATTTCATGGATTTTCACTTAAATATAATCAATATGGCTCTATTGATTATATAAAAACATTTAAAGATTTAAAACCTTTTCAATTCTTAAAAGATATAAAATTAGACATATCTAAATATGATAAAATTATTACTGATTTTGAACCAATTACAGCATGGGCTTGTAAAAAACAAAATATAGATTGTTTAGGAATATCTCATCAATATTCATTTACATCTGATAAATCTCCACGTCCAAAAAATAAAAGTTATTTTGGTGAGTTTATTCTTAAAAATATGGCTCCAGTAAGTAATGAAATAGGACTTCATTTTAAAAAATATGATAATAATATCTTATATCCTATCATAAGGGATGAGATTATGTATTCTAAACCAGTAAAAGGTGGTGTATATACAGTTTATTTACCATCTTATTCATTAAATATGTTATTGCCTATTTTATCTAAACATAATGCAGTTTTTGAGATTTTTTCAAAAGAAATTAATACAACTAAGATATACAAAAATTGTATTATCAAACCAAATTCAATAAAAGATTTTACAAAATCTTTTATAAATTGTAGAGGAATCATAACTTCTGCGGGATTTGAAACTCCTTCAGAAGCAATGTTTATGAAAAAGAAATTAATGTGTATTCCTATATTAGGACAATATGAACAATTATGTAATGCAGAATCTCTGAAAGAGTTAGGAGTTATGGTTAAATATGATTTATCAGAATTAGATAGTTTTATTCATAATAAACCTAAGTATAAGTTTGAATGGGAAGATCCTATGGAAAAAATACTAAAAAAGATTACGAATTAACGACCTAAATAATTCATTAAATCAATAATATTTTTGATTGCATAACTAAAAGAATCTAAATTCTTTGAACAAGACCTAAGAAACTCTATATGATTCTCAATTAGTTCTAATGTTCTTTGATTTTCTGCTATATGACCTTCAATTAACATTATTTTTTCACCTGTATTAGTCTTTAATGGAGAAGCAACAGCATATAATACAAACTTATCTTGTTTTAATCTTTTAAGGTGAGTATCTTCTTTTGACCTCTTAGATAAGAAAAGAGATATTTGTTCCATAATTATTTGTTTATATGAAAGAGCTAGTGCTTGATTTTCCATAATGCAATCAGGACTTGTTAATTTTTCTTTAAGAACGTCAAATAAAGGATTAATTTTTCCGTTCCATTCATTCATTCTTGTTTGAAAGAAGTCTTCCATTGCTTGGTTCTTCTCAGAGCATTTTTTAATTCTATCTAATTCTTCTTGAGTATATAAATTCATAACATTATATATTTATATTTAAATTTTGTTATTACAATTTTTTTATTTATATTTGTAAAAATATAAAAATATGAATGTAAAAGAAAAATATAAAGAATATTGCCTATCAAAAGGAATTAATTTTGAATTGATTGATAAAGTTAATTCATATGATGATACCACTATTTTTTGTCCTGCTGGAATGCAAAAATTTAAAGATAAATTTAAAGATTTAGATTATACAGGAACCGAATCTAATATACAAAGTTGTATTAGAATGAATGATTTTGAAGAAATTGGAGATAGTTCCCATTTATTATATTTTAATATGATTGGGTTATTTAGTTTTCGTCAAATGTCTATTCAAGAAGCTATTGATTTTTGGTGTGATTTTTTGATAAATCATTTAAACTTAAAAATTGATTATATCACAATTCATGAAGATAAATATGATGAATGGAAAAATTTTTATTCTAAATGGAATCTACAAACTAGAATTAGTGAAGATTGTATTTGGTCAGATGGTGAAATAGGCGGTTATTGTACTGAGTTTTTTATTAATGATGTAGAAATAGGGAATATAGTTAATCCTTTAGGAACATCAATAGACGCAGGTTTCGGTTTAGAGAGGATTGAGATATTCGTAAATAATAAAATAATTGATAAAGAAACTACTTTAAGAGAATCTATATTAAAAATTATTGATAGTGGATTTATTCCATCAAATACAAAAGGTGGATATGTATTACGAAAGCTTCTTAGGGAAGCTTTCAAATTAAACATTCATATAGACCATGAGTTTTATGATGCTGAAATTAAAAGACAAACTAAAATAGTAGAAAGATATAATCGCTTAAAAGATAAGCATAAAGATATGCCTAAAGAATGGTGGTATGATACTCATGGTATTATTATAGATGAATTATAATTTTTTTGCATATACATCACATAAACTTTTTTCATTACGCAAAAACATTGTGTATATAAGGTCATAACCTTTTTTAGTATAATCTATATTTTCTTTTAAATTTCTATCTTGTTTTAAAAATATATAATCATAACTATTATTAATAGCATCTAATAATTTAGATGCTATTTTATTATTTCTAAATTCTGGTTTAACAGATATAGCTTCTAATTCAATTCCTTTTAAATTATCAAATTGATTTATATCTTGGTAATATTCGGTTCTAAAACTAGGATCATTTTGTTTAAATTTTTCAATATCTTTTGTTATTTCACTTTCATAACATATAGCAGAACCTAATGGATAATTGGTATCATCTAAAGCTATTAATGATAATTTAGGATTTCCTTTATCTCTAATGTCTTTATAAATATAGTTATATGGGACTTGTGGTAAAGATTTGTGTAATTCTTCTGCACATAAAGTAACTGCGTCTAAATATTCTTTATAATCTAAGTTAGATTATACATTAAAAAATTTATTTGATTGAAAGTCTTCAAAAAGTCTTAAATATCTCATAATTATAGTATATTATATATATCATGATCTTGCATGAATTCAAATTTTTTACTTATCAATTTATATCTTCTTATCAAAAATATAAACATCAAACATTTTATTACCTTTAACCCCTTTTATTTTTCTTAGATCATCCCCTGAGATTGATGTTAAAACTTTAAAAACACCTAAGTTTTTACCTTTTTCATCAATTAGTTTTGCGGTATTTCCAGGTCTTCCCATAGCTCCTAATATAACAAAATAAGTATTACCATAAACACTTTTTAAGAAAGATATTCTAACATTTGCTATATCCTTAACATTATTTAAATAAGGACATTCTAATGGTTCATCCATATTTAATTTAGTTCCTGTTGATTTAACTTTTACTGATACAAAAGCATTTTTTTGATCATCTAATACAATCTTTTCTTTATTTTGTATTTCTTCTGATTTAACCAAACTTTGTTGATTTCTTCTGATTTCATTAAAATCTGCTTTAGCAATTATACCACCCTTCATTCCTCTATCATTCATATTATATCCACTTGGAGGAAGTCTATAAAACGAACCTGTGAATGTAATTGAAAGAACTCTGTCTAATCTAAACATTCTCCATATTTTTTCAACATGTCTATTGTTAGATATAGACCAACCTTTTAAGTGATAGCCTCTTATTAATATATTACCTACACTTGATTTTCCTATAACCATTGGATAAATAACACGTTCATGTCCTTTTGGAGCAAAGTCATTTTTTCCTTTATAAGTTACTAAGAATATCATACCATACTTTATGGCTTTTTCTATTAATTCTTGAGTTGGTTTAATAGGTTTATTAACTTCAATCCCTTCTATACCATTATTGTTTTTCAATTGAAAACGAGGTATATATTCGGCATCTTCATTGATTTTTTGGTATAAAATGTATTCAACAGGTTTTATGTTTATATTAAATAAGTTCATATTTTATATATATTAAATTCTAAACATTTAATTATAATAATATATAATGGAAAAATAAATACTTTAATGAAGTTTAGATATGATAAAAACACTGAAAAATTGATAGTAAGTGATTCAACAAGAACCGAATATCATCAAATAAAAATTTGGCTAGAAAGATATGTGAAAGGATATAGATTTATGGGTGCTTTTAAAGCCGGAGTATGGAATGGAAAAGAATCATATTTTGATGATGGTAAGGTTAATATGGGACTATGGAAAGAATGTTTAAAGGCTTGTAAAGAAATAGGAGTTAAATTTGAAATAGAAAATAAAGAAGAATTTCCTTTAGATAGAGATATAAATATAGATGATTTAGTCGATTTTTGTGATGATTTTTTTCAAAATCATCAAGTAAGAAATAAAGAAGGTCAATGGATAGATTTTAGACCCCATGATTATCAAGTAGATACCGCTTTTAAGATTCTTAAAAATAGATATTGCATGGCGGAAGTAGCTACATCGGGTGGTAAATCTTTAGTTATTGCTTTAGTTATATTTTATATACTTAAAAATGTAAATCCTGATGCTAAATTTTTGATTATAGTTCCTTCTATAACATTAGTAACACAATTTTATGATGATATTATTTCATATTATTATGGACAAAATAATATACAAAATTCATTTGATTATACTTATGAAATAGAATTAGAAAATGGTGATGTTATTATGAAAAATCCTAATGATAAAATTACTATTGATAAAAAAGGAGAAATTGATGTAATCAAATTAACAGATAAACATAAAATAGATGGAGTTTCTATTAAAAGAATTATCAAAAATAAATTAGATAAACCTTTAAGAATAGAAGAAATAATGAGTGATAAACCTAGAAAATTTTCAGGAGTAGAAAGTCCTAATATTTATATTGGTTGTTATCAATCATTAGAAAAATGGCCTAAATCTTTCTTTCAACAATTTTATATGGTAGCTTGTGATGAAGCTCATGGTTCAAAATCAACTACCGTTAAAGCAATTTTGAAAAAAACATTTGGAGCTGCTCATATTAGATTTGGGGTATCCGGTACATTCCCATCTGATGATACATTGGAAATATTAACTATTCAATCAGTATTAGGTCCAAAAGTAACACAGATTGATGCGGATACATTAGTTAAAAGAGGTAATATAACTCCGATGAGTATTAAAGTACTTTTATTAAATCATGATGATAAAAATTTTAATACTTCGTTAAATATAGCAAAAAGATCAGGTATTGGTAAAGATGTTTTTAATTTTGAAAAGCAATGGATACAAAATTCAGAAAAGAGATTGAATTTTATTTATAAAATAGTAGAAAAGTGTGAAGCAAATACGTTAATCTTATTCCATACTATAGAATATGGTCATAAGATTTTAGATAAAATAAAAACTATTAGTGGTAAAGATTTTTATTATATTGATGGAGAAATAAATAATAAGAGTAGGGAAGAAATTAAAAAACAAATGGAAGTTACAAAAGATAATGTAAAAGTTCTTGTGGGTAGTTATGGAACATTAGCTGTAGGATGGTCTGTTAATGCAATAACCAATGTTATATTTGCTGATTCTTTTAAATCTGAACAAATAGTTATACAAGCAATAGGTAGGGCTTTAAGAAAACATTCTGAAAAATCCGTAGCTAATATATTTGATTTAGTTGATATATTTGATTCCTCTATGAGTAATATATTATATAAGCATTTTTTAGAGCGAGAAGGTTTTTATAAAAAGCGTAAATATCCTTATAAGATAGTTAAAATTAACTTATAAAAAATCCCCTTTAGGGGATTTTTTATGTATGTTTAATAAATAAAGCATTAGATCTAGAATTTAAACCACTTAATCTTCCGCATTGATTTAGTATATCATTAGCGGGAACATTTAGTCTTTGTTTTCCCCCATTTGGATCATGTACTATATATGTACCATCTAAATTTTTTCCAACTATTAACATCCAATGCTGATGCCCATGTACATATTGTGGATTCCCCCCATGATTTTTACTTTCCCAAAGTATAGGGGCATTTCCTAATAAAAAATCTAATTTATTTTGGTTACAATTATAATTAGGTGTTGGTAATGGGAAACCATATTTACTTTGAATTTGATTCCAAGATACAATTATTTTTCTACCATTAGCATTGAAAAAATCTAATGGACTTGCATTTTTACCGAAAGCAGAGGCATACATCGCAAATGTAGATAAAGCACAACCTGCTTGCCTTATAGTATATGTACCATCTCCATAATTAGCCCAGGTAGGATCCCCTTGATTAAATAAATTACAATTCCATAAAATAGATACTGTTTTAGGATCTATATCTACTTTTTTAGATGAAACTATAGAAGGAGATTCTGAACCTAAATTATCTTTAGTAATTAAATTTGCAGGATTTTCAGAACCTGTGGTTGATGTATAATCAGAAGTTGGGGTATATGGAGCTGCTTGTGTAGTTGTTAATACTTCCCCTACGTTTGTAGTATAATTATCTCCAAATTGTTTTACATAAGGTCTTTTTTGGGAAGCTATATTAGAGTTTTTAGATATTTTTACATGTTTAGATAAGAAATTTTCTCTTAAATCTTGATATTGCTGTAAACAATCTATAAAACTTGGATTTGGTGTGACAGGTGCTCCTAGATTTCCTAAGTAAGGACCTCCATTAGAACCTAGAAGATTTTCAACAAAAGTATCAAACCAATTCATCCAAGTTGTAGCTAAAAGGGCATTCTCATCGGCATCATTAGAACCTAATGTTATAATTGAAGAAGGGTCTCTTAGATTTAGAGCAATATTTCCATATTGATCTAAATTAATATTAGTATATTCATGGTCTATTTTTAAACCTTCACTGTTGTTTCTATAAATTTGCGTAGAATGATCTAAGAATATAGATTTAAAACTAGTGTAATCTTCTGCACTAAGGGCTTTTAATTTATTTTCTAAATTTATATTATAATGTTCTGCATAAATATACTCAGGTAATTTATCATCTCCATCTTGAAACACAACCGAAACAATTTTACCTATATCAGGTACATTATATTCATTACCATTAAGATCTTTGAAAGGACTTGCCCAAGGTATATTTTCTTTAGTTACACCATCATAAACTTTTATTACTCTAGCTTTAACTCTACCAATTCTATCGGGATCATTATTTTCTTCAACAACACCGACAAATATTTTATCTTTTAATTCTTCTCTTATCATAAATTATATATTATATAAAACTTTTTCCTTATATAATAATTATAGATTAAGTCCTAAATTACCACCTAATGATAATCCACCAGGATTTAATGATAAATTACCCCCTAGTGATAATCCCCCAATAGAAAATCCACCATTTAAACTAAGTCCGAATTTATCATAATAAACATTATCATCTCCTAAATTAATAAAAGCAGATCCACTTAAAAAAGGAGAACTAAATCCAAAATCTATAATAGGAACTACATCAGGTAATAAAAATACATTTTCAGCATATATAGAATTTCCGGTATTAGTGTTTGCTAAAACCCTAACATCTTGACCATATGTTCCTTTTACAATAACGTTATCTATTGTACTATTCGCTACATATTGTCCAAATGGATTTATATTATAAACATCAGTTTCATTATAAACTGAACTATATACATTTGAATTTACTTTTTGGTTACTATCTTTTGAATCTCCTGCTTTTATTGTAGAATTAAAATTACTAATCATATTTATTCTTGAACTTTCATATAATTGTTTAATATCATCTTTCATTTTATCTGTTATATTAGGCTGAATTATAGTTGCAGATACAGTTGAACGAAATCTATTTAAATCAAAATTAGCAATATCCATTTCTGATGGTAATTTACCTTTTGGATTATTTAAAGGTTGAGAAACACCATCAAGAGTATTACCAAAATCACCTATTTTACCTGATATATTTCTTTTTCCATAAGTATGAGGAGTTGATACACTAGAAATCATTGAAGGATTTCCAGAAGCTCCGATTGGAAATACTCCACCATAAATATTTAATTTACCATTGTCAATTGATTTTTCAGTAAATTGTAAAGAATTAGGGATATTACTATCTCCTAATTCGATATTTGTAGCATTATATGTACTCATTTTAACATTGGAATACTTATATGTAAAAGAAATATCTACTCCTTCATCTAATGATTTAATTGCGGACATATCAATAGAATCTCCATGTGACATTTTATCAAAAACAAATTGACACTCATATAAAAAATAAGTATATTTATTAGGAATATCTGCCATAACTTCACCTCCTACAACTCTGTTATAATGTCTAGTTTCGCTAACTGTTATCTCTAAATCAAATCTTAATAAATTATCAGGTATCATTTTTTTACCACCTCTTTTAGACCAACTTAAAGTTTTATATAACATTATTAAAGCTCCTGATGATAAATTAGTATCTTCATTTAGAGTTAAAGTAATAATATCTGTTCCATAATCAATAAAATTATCTTTACCATCAAACCCATTCTTTTCTATTAAATTATTTAAACCAGATATTTTTTTTAAATAATATGGAGTTTTATTAAAATTATTTCCTTGTCTACTATTGGTAAAATCAAATAAATCTTCTGGTGTATAGATTCCGTCATTAGTAACCTTACTATACCAATTATCCATATCAGGAAAATTACTATTATAATCTACTCTTGAATCTCTTAATTCATCTCTAACCAATTCTAATTCAAATAAAGAAAAGAAACTATAAAAAAATTGATAGTATGTTACTAACCTTGTTTTTAAATCTGTCATTGTTGAATATTTATATAAAAAATCAGGTATAGCACCATTAAAAAGAGGTGAGGTTTCTGAGATTATTGATAATTGATAACCAAACACAACAGGATCTTGATTATTAATAGTTGTTTGATATTGAGCAAAATTTATATTCGTTAATCTTCTATCCTTATTATCATTGTCTATTGAGAAGCCTCTAGTAAAAGTATATTGAGGAGCTAATTTATTTATTAAATGTTCATCCGGAAATTCTAAATAGTTATTGCTTATATTTACATCTAAATCTGTAGCATTAGTATAAGAGTAAGGATTTTGTAAAGAACCTTCATGTCCAGGGTATAATCTTAAATTACCATTTGATCCTTTAAAAGCATAATTTTGAAATGGCTCATTAATCCAACCTCTTTCTTGTTCAAAACCTGTTTCAGTTGACATTAAATTAGTTTGATAAAAACCTTCAGGAGCCATGAAACCACTATTATCAGAATTACTAAAATCTGCATCATATAACCCACCTATATTAGAAGAATTTCCATCATCAAAATAATTTTGCCATCTATTAACTACAAAAATTGGGCTATTTGTATCCCCATAAAATAAACCAGTTCTTTTAAATTTTTCTTGTAATACAGGAACGCCTGTATTTGGTTTATCTGCTTCAGCTATAACTGGATTAATTTTAGGATTTAGATCTTGAGGTACTTGAGGATTTAATGTTTGTGCTGAAGCAGGTGGTATATCCATACCTCCACTACTAGGTACTGAAATTGGGGAAGTGATGTTTTCTGCCATGCTGATAAAACTTTTTTATTATATATTAAATAAGAAACATTACTTATCATTTAATGTTAAATAGTTGATTTATCGTAGTATCAGTAGTTAAACCAGATATACCAAAAGTATTAAAGTCTGATAATATACCCATAGCATAATCATGAGGATTATTACCATCAGAAATTGGGGCATAAATATCCATATATCCTGTTTTAGGATCACCATTCCATAGCGGGCTATTTCCTGCTAATGGGAAATTTTGGTTTTGTCCATTTTTAATCCTAGTTATTAAAAAATAAAGAGCTTTAACCCCTTCAATAACATTAGGAAATTTACAATATCCATTTTTTGGAGTATCCGATACTGGATTAAATTGTGCGTAAATAGTACTATATCTTAATGCTCCTGGGTTATTAGTTCTTCTAGTTCTATGTTTCGCATCAGCTGCTGCCATTTGTGGATCTCCTTGTTCAATACCTCCCCATCCTTCGTGTAAAGCATGTGCTAGCATTAGTATCCCAATACCTTTTGGTATTCCTAATTGCTGTATAATAGGATATAAAGATTGATAAGTATAAGTTTTAAATATGCTTGATAATTTATCAGTTTTCTTTGGTAAACTTGTATTATAATTAGTAGGTACTGCTGGAACTTTTGTTGGATTTGAATAATCAACTAAAGCAGGTGTTCCTGTAGTTTGTTGATTTGGTTCTGGATTTTGAGTATTTTCGGATAATTCTTTTTTATAATTAGTATTTGTATTATTTTTCTCTGCATCTAATTCTTCTTTAGATAATTCTAACTCTCTTTTTACTAAACGAAAAATTTGTGAAAATTTATTTTGAGAGAGTACATATTCTATATCAATTAATAACCATTCACCAGTTAATCTACTATTAATCATACTATCATCTCCACCCATAGGAGATTTATTACTTAATATAAGACTAACTTTTTGAAATTGATAAAGATTAAAGTTAGGATTACCCATTTCAATCTCAATCTCAATTTTACCTAAATCAGTTATATTTTTCCAATTATTTATTTTTGTATAAAAATAATTATTATGTACATTTGATGTATCTAATTTACCTAAATAATGATAATTTTGATTATTATTAACAGTTTCTGATGAATTAGGATCATTAGGATCTCCTTTTAAAATTATTCTATCATTTTCATTTTTAGTTATAGAATCTATTTTAAAACTAACTAATTGTTTTTTATTTCTATCATAAAACGCAGTATTTTGAATATATCCTGTTTCAGCACTTATTTCAGCAGACCTATTTATTACCTTAAATTTAGAAAAATAATTATTTGATTGTAACATTGATTCATCATTTGTTAAAATTAAAGGTTGAATATCTGTTTTAGAATTAGAACCATTAGCACTTTCTAATCCAGTTGTATTAATTCCATGTTGATCAGTTATATCTCTATCCATTTCCTTTTCTATATCAATATAGTTAAAACATTGATAGTAATCAATATATCCTGATAAAAAAGTTTTATCAGATATATAAGATCTTTCTACAATTGATTCGATAAAATCTAAAAACTTTTTACCATTTTGAAGCCAATTCATTCTATCATTTGAATCAGTTATATTACTATTAAATCCAATACCTATATCAGTACATATTTGTTTAAGAGCAGTATAAGATGTAGAATTTGCGTAATTTTTATAATTTTTAGTATATAATTTAGATGATTGTAATATACCATCTATCATCATTATATCATCATCATTATTAAAATTTGTAATTTTAAAATCTAATATTATAGATTTTAAATTATTAGAACGAGAACTAATAAATATTTTAATTTTTGTATCATCTAATGGAAATCCTTTACTTTTAATTGTACCACTAGAGTCTTTAAAATTAAGTTTTATACAAGGAATAAAACCATCATTATATAATGAAAAATAATCAATTGTTGAATTATCAATTAATAACGAATTATAATAAATAACAGGAGAAAAACCTGAACCTCTTATAAACTCACTTTGATAATCTGGATTATTTGGAGTTTGTATTTTTATATTTGTTGCTTGTTCATCAGGTTTAGTCTCATTTACATTTGCTGTCTTATCTACCTGATTTTGAGGTTTAGTATCAGGATTATCAGGAGTTGTATCTTGTTTTTTTGATTCAACAACAGGATCTATTGGTTTTTTAATAGTAACTGTTTGTGAATATGTCGCTGATAAATTATCACTTGATACAGTAGTTAGTACTATATTATATGTTCCTTCAGTTGTGTATGTTTTATTAGGCTCTTTAAGTATAGATTTTTCTCCATCACCAAAATCATATTGATATTTTACACTATTCTTTGATTGATCAACAATTTTTATATCAGTTGGAAACTGATTAGGGTCATAATTTACTTTAAAACTAGGAGTTGGTAGAGTTGGTGTAGGTATATCTTTAAGGAAAAAATTCATAAGATAACCTCCACCATTAAGTTTAGGGTCAAAATTATTAACAATAGAATCTTCTTTACTACTTATATTAACTAATGCATTACATTTACTATAAATATTATGTATACCTGTTTGTATTTTTTGTGTAAAAACTTGTAAATCTAAATTTTCTTGATTAAATAAATCTAAATTTATAACTAAATCGTATGATATCATGTCATTAACATGAGTTATTTCTTTAGATGTTGTATCTATAAATTTATAACCTTTTGATGGCCAAAATTCAGATAAATAATCTATTATAGATTCTCCTAAATCATTATCTCCTAATTTATAATCAGGATATAATTTTTTAGAACCTTTTAAAACATAACAATTTACATTTATAACATATAACATACTCATATTTTTAATTATTTCCTAATATTATTGTATTTCCACTAATTGCTGCTGGAGGTCCTCCCGCTTCATTAAATGTAGGTGGAAATGAATACCCATTTGATACATAAACTTGTCTTGCTGGGTCAATTTGAGTTTTCTTATTTGTATTTATTAAACCTAAACTAACTGTATCTACTTTAGATACATTTATTTCTATTGAATTTAATTGAGTTGGACTTATCCATTTAATATAATCCCCACTCATTATATTTAATGGATTATCAATATCATTCAATGTTAATAAATAATCAACATTATCAACATTATTATATATAGCATAACTAACTAAATCTAATCTCATTTCTTCTTCATCTGATAAAACAAAATAAGTACCTTGAATACTAGGGTCAAATTTAAGATTATTTTGTGTTAGGTCATATAAATTATCTTGATTAGGATCTCTTTGTAATAAATCTAAATCTTTAATATCCATTTTTTATTTTTATTTTTTAACTGAAAAGGTCACTAGCTTTTACACTAACAGGAGTTGTAGTTCCTGATGCAGTCCAACCAATTTTATCATTTAATTGTGATGTCTTATTATAACCATCAAGCCATTGTTTTACAGCATTCGCTTCATCTACTGCTGTTATAGTACCATCATATTTTAATTTTTTATCTTTTGCTTCTTTTATTATACTATCTATAATAGGTTGATAATTTTCTTTAGTTGTGTTAGCCTTATTAGCATCTTTTTTCTCACGAGCCGCATTATTTTTTACCATTTCATCTATTTTTTTATCAACTGCATCTGAGATTTTAGTGTTATTATTAGTTAGAAAATCAATCCCATTTTCATATCCTGGTGCTACAACATAAGTTCTTTCTTTACCACAATTTAATTTTTGAAATATCTCTTGAGATCCTAAATTTCTAGCACTAGAAAATTTAACTTCTAATGCTATACTTGATGGTAAATCATTAAAAGCTAATACATTACCTAATGTCATTGTAACATTGTCTACAATCATATCTCCAGATGAAAAAATGGGATGTTTTGGATTTCCAATAGTTATATGCCAAGGTCCAGATGGTGTGCCTGTTAATGAATTAATTACACCTATAATTCTAACTTTGTATTTATTAATTATAGAACCTATACCTTTTGCTATTGTTTTTAATATTTGCGATCCAACTTGAGTAAGACTAACATCACCTTTAACTATACTTTTTACCGCATTCACTAACTGACTAGCCATATCTTGTAACGCACCAACAATAGCAGCAACAAAATCAACAAGAGCACCAATTAATCTATTAGAATCTCCTGAACTTATATCATCAACAAATTTTTTTAATTCCTTACTTAAAGCTCCTGTAAAATTGAATGATGATACAGAAGTACCAAAACTAAGAGCATTTGCTATTATAGAGTAATAAGCAAATGCAGGATCTATACCATATACATATTTTTGTTCATATTCTATTTTCATAGTTACTCCAAATGCTCCTTTTAATCCACTAAATGGCTCTTTTCCAGAGCTTGCAACACTTCTTCTTTTTGATTCTCTAATTAAATTAGGATTACCTTGTGGTAATGTAGTAAAATCAACAGTAGACATTTGTGTACCAGCCAATTTGTTTAAAACATTATATTGGAAAACTTCAGTAAAACCAGCTAAAGGTACAATACCACCACCTGCTGCCGCAGCACTACCCCAATCAGTAGGATTATCCATTTTACTTATATTAGTGGTCATGTCTTTACCAATTCCGTTTAATATTTCAACAAAACTAGCCTCTGATTCTACCCATTTTTCTGAAAAATCAATACTAATAAAATCTTCACCATCTTTAACCCATGATATTAATTTAGAAATAGGTTTAGTATTTTTTGAAGCAGTGTTTGTTAAATCATCATAAATGCCAAATGGAAATCTTCTAGCAATAATTAATCTATTATTTGTATAAACTCCTAAATTTTTAAGAAATATAAAATCCATTTCATTTAATTCAATAGAAGCGTTACCACTTTTTTTAGACCAATCTATTAAATCTAAAGTACTTATATCATAAGTTGAATCATTATATGAATCAATAATTTTATTTTTATAAACATTAGAATCAAAACTATTATCATTTATAGATTTAAATGGTCTTAAATTAGTATTATTAAATAAAGATTTAACACTATCTAAATCATCAATTTTATCACCTTGCTGAATCGAATATCCTTGATTAGTATTATCATATACAAATCCTCCTAAAGGAGACCCACCTATTAATGGAGATGACCTATCCCCACTTTTTGTATTTGCTTTTATATCATTTATATCAACCTTGTTACCATTTTGATCCAATTTAAATTTTCTTTGATCAGGTGAATTAAATTCTACATCTGTATTTGGAGTAGGAGCTGATACAGGAGCTGGTGTATTAGTAGGATTTGCCATTTTTAGTGTGTTTTATTTTTTAATAATCTCTGATTATTTGTGAATTAGAAAATTTAGTTAAATTTCCTAAAGCATCCTGTAATAAATCATTATCTTTTCTAAATTCATTATAAAAAATAAGAATATTAAAGTCATTCTCATTTAGAATTTTTTTAATATTCAAAAGTTTCTCAATAGAAAAATCATGATCAAAATCAGGAATATAATAAATATCTTTATTCTTTTCTATCGCTTGTTGTATTTTATTAAATACCAGTATTTTAAGATACGTCCTTTCCGAATCATAATCTAATCCTTCTTCCTCTGATATTTTTTTAATATCTATGATATATTTATTCCTTATTTTATTTACTTTAACGTATTTTTGGAATTTTTTTATCTGTTTAACATATACTACAAAAAACTGCATCTAATTAAATTATTTTAATATATTATATATTAATAATAAACCTTTCTTACATAAACTTTTTATTTGATTGAAATATAATATTAATAAAATAAAAAAATAATGAGTAAATTAATTTCTATAGTAGGTGCTCCCAGTTCAGGTAAATCAACTTTAGCCGCATCTATTCACTACCAACTTAAAAAGAAAGGACTTAATTCTATATTTGTTACCGAAGCAGCCACCGATTATATAGCAGAATGGGGAATACCAAATACCCCAATAGACCAAATGGTTATTTTCTATAAACAACTAAATAGAGAAAAAATGTATATGGGTTCTAAAGATTACATTATATGTGATTCTTCCTCTATATTAAACTACTTCTATTTTAGATCCCTATACCCTAAAAAATTATCTAATAAAGATGTTGCTGCTATAAATCATTTACAAAAAGAAATTCTTAAAAATATAAATCAATGGTATAAAATTTATTATATCCCACCTATTTTAGATAATGTTGAAGATGGAATACGATTCCAAAATAAAGACGAAATAGCAAGATTAGATAATGTAATAAGAGATTATTTAATATTAGAAAATATAGATCATACTGATTTATCAGATATTAATATAGATGAACGTTGTAAATACATCTTTAAAGATATTATTAGTTAATTCGTTCCTTAAATTCTTCGAAATTTTTATTTCTTTTCGAAGAATTTAAGGAACGTTTTGTTATACACAAATTATTTATACAACTTATCTCCTCTGGTTTAATTTTTTTGTAGAACCCTTCATAAATAGATATTTTATGATCTATAGTTGGATATTTTTTATTATCATAATTTAAATTTAAATAATCTTTTATATATTCTCTATCATAAAAATCATAACCATCCCATTTTTCATATAATTTATTTTTAACTCTTTTAGTTAATTTTCTTACTTCTTTTCTATAATTAGAAAACTCTATCAAATATTGATCATAAAATTTTTTGATTTCTTCATCTGAGTATCTTAATTTAGGGTTTTTTATATCATTTTTAGAGGAAGTAATATTTAGGTTTATAAATTTTATACTACCACTATTTACAAATTCATTATTTATATTATTTCTTAGTTCCCAAAAATTAGAAGTACCATATTTTTCCTCCATTATATTTTTCCTTAATTCTTTATTAGATTCTAATAATAAATTTGTTTTTACTCCATATTTATTTGTAAATTTTTTTGCCATTATTTCCTTTGCTTCTTTTAATTCCATCCAATTATTAACTCCATAAATTTTTTGAGATGTTATCACGGCTTTTTGTCTAGAACATTTTTTACAAGAATAAAAACCATGATTATTTTTATTTTTTATATATTTTCCATATTGAATATAATTTTCACTACTGCATATTTTACATATTGCTGTTATTTTTACGTGGGAACTTAATGGTAAGTCATATACATTTATATCTAATTTTTCAAATATATTAACACTATATCCTAATTTTATATAATGATTTCTATTTACACTAGTTATATTTACTGATATGGTATTTTCTTTAATCATAAACTTTTTTATTATTTTAATATAAAATTGTATATTAAAAAATAATATAAGTTTTATGACTAAAGACGAAAAAATTAAAAAATTAGATTCGTTAAGAGCTAAAGCTTTTGAAGTAAAAAAAGAAGTGGAGTATTATAACGCCCTTCAATTAGCTTTGAAGCTGGTTCTTAACGGTGCTTACCCCCAGTGGGTGTAAATCTACTGGGGGAAAAGAGGTTCTTACGGGGCATTAGCAACTGCTTATTTTGTGCTATTCAACAATAACGTAGCTGGCTCAATTACCGCTCATGGTAGAGAAGTAATCCAATTAATGGAAAAAGCCAATGACGATTATTGGTATAATATGTGGCATTTAGATACTGAATTACATGAAAAATTAAATCTTAAAAATGTAAAACAAATAGATAAATCTTATCCAGTAAGTATTTATTGTGATACGGATTCTTGTCATGCATCAACACTTCTTGATATAGAAGGTGAAAAAATAACAATAGAAAATTGGTATAATCGGAATTTGATAAATGGAACAGGTGGTGAAACTATAAAAGGTCATGAATCTGTTTTAACAAATGAAAAAATTCTAAATTATATTGATGATAAAGGGTTAGAATATTCAAAAGTTGTTAGAATAATTAGACATAAAGTATCTAAACCAAAATGGAAGTTAAAAACTAAAAGTGGTAAAGAAATAATTGTTACAAATGATCATTCTATGATTGTTTTTAGAAATGGTAAAAAAATTGAAGTAAAACCTAGTGAAATCTTAAAAACGGATAAAATATTAATAGTTAAAAATTGATATATAGATTTAATATATAGTGATAAATAAACTTATATAAGATGGAACTAAATAAAGAATTTATTGAAAAATTTAATAAAACAAAAACTAAAAATTTTTATAGAGAAATATTTGAGAAATATTTTCCAAACTACCCTAAATGTAGAATTTGTGATGATGTAATATATTATTATGATTCTACATTTAGGGTAACAAAAAATAAAGAAATTATTCTTCATAATAAATCATGTATTTCATCAAAAAAAGTTGATAATATTGACTATTATTTAACTTGTTGTGAAGATTGTTTAATAAACGAAATTCCATTATATGAAACAAAAAATAAAAGTAGAATTTTTAATACTATTAATAGTATGACTTGTTATGCTTTTGATATACCTGAAAATATTATGAAAAAAGTACATAAAGAAAAGGCAGTTACTTTAGAAAATCTAGTAAATAAATATGGTAAGATTGAAGGTATAAAAAAATTTGAAAATTATAAAGAAAAACAAGCATATTCTAATTCTTTTGAATATAAAAATAAAAAATATGAATGGGATAAAAATACATATGATTTATTTAATAAATCAAGAGCAGTAACTATTAATAATTTAATAAAAAAACATGGTGAGGAAGTAGGAATTTCAAAATGGAATGATTATTGTGACAAACAAAGATATTCAACTACATTAGATTATTTTATTAATAAATATGGAATTGATGAGGGTAGTAAAAAATATAATAATTTTGTTATAAATAGAATTATAACTTATTATTCACCTATATCAAAATTATTATTTGATAATTTAATAAAAAAATTGAATAAAAAATATACATATTTTTATGCTGAAAAAGAAAGGTGGTTTTATTCAAATAGTAGTAATAAATATTATTTTTTAGATTTTTATATTAAAGAACTAAATATAGGCATCGAATTCAATGGTGATTATTATCATGCTAATCCTTTAAAATATAAAGGTGATTATAATAATTTCTTTTTTGATAAAAATATAACAGCAGAAAATATTTGGGAAAAAGACAAAATTAAAAAAGATTTTTTAGATACAAAGTTAAATAAACTAATAACTATTTGGGAATCAGAATTTAATGAGTTTGGTTTAGAAAAAACAATAGATAAAATAATAAAAGAAATATATGAGTGAAAAATTAAAATATGAATTTGACGATATTGAAAGTTGTGAAGAAATAGGATTATTTGATGAAGAATATGTTTATGATGTAGAAGTTGATGATGATACACATACATTTATTGGTAATGATATATTAGTTCATAATTCGCTTTTTGCTTCATTCCAACCTGCAATGGATCATTGTGAATGGCAACATATGTATTCAAGTGGATTAGATTTTATCATGGACTTAGATAAGAACAGAATTGCTCAATATTTTATTGATGCTTTAGATGATTATGGTAAAAAGTATGGTGTTGAAAATAAGCATGATTTTGAATTAGAAAGAATTTCTGAATCTATAATTAGTATGGCAAAGAAGAAATATATACAACATATTGTATATGAAGATGGTATTCCTTATGATAGATTTAATTATATTTATCCAAAAGGAGTTGAGTTGGTTAGATCATCTACACCTTTATTTGCAAGAGAAAAGATTGTAGAAATTGTTAAGTATTTATTTAAAAATCCTGATACATTTAATATTAAAGAATTACTTAAATTAGTTAAAGGTTTAAGAAAAGAATTTGATTTATGTGTTCCTGATAGAATTGATGATATAGCTTTACAATCTTCTTGTACTAATTATGATGAAAAAGTTATAGACGATAAGAAAAAATTAGAGTTTGTAACAGGTGCTCACTTTGCTGTTAAAGCAGCTGCTTATCATAATTTCTTATTATTTAAGCATAAAGATTTACAATCAAAATATGAGTTTATAAAAAGCGGTAGTAAGATTAAGTATTATTATACTGATAATGCGGAACAGCCAATATTTGCTTATTTAAGAGATCAGTTTCCGATTGAATTTGCTCCAAAAATTGATCTTGGGGAGCAATTTAATAAAGCGTTATTATCCCCAATCAATTCAATAATTGAACCGTTAAATATGCCTGAGATTACGAAAAGATTAGGTGTTGTTATTGATATATTTGGAAGTGGGTTTTAAAAATTTTTTTGAAACTTTGAAAAAAATTATTATATTTGTGTTATAAATAAAAATTATGAAAAAAATAAAACTAAAAGTATTAAGTTTGGCATATACTCAAACAAATGATGGTTATTTTATATTAGTCCTTAATGAATATAAAGGATTAAGAAAATTACCTATAACTATCAATCAAAATGAAGCGCAAAGTATTGCAGTTAAAATGGAATCTAAATCAAAAGTTAAAATAACTCAAGATTTGATAAAACCAATTCTTGAAGCACTTAGTGCTAGACTAAAATGCGTAGAAATATATTCTATTTTAGAAGGTAAATTTTATACTGATTTAGTTATCTTAAATTCACTTGATGAGGAAATTAGAATTCCTTCTACAATTGGTGATGCCGTAGCCCTTTCTATAGGACATGCATGCCCTATATATACAAATGAAAGTGTATTAGGTATTGCTGGTATAGAAATGAATGATGATGGTACTATTAATGAAGAACAAATGGATACTAATCAAAAAGCGGAATTTAATCCGAAGTCTTTAAATACAAAAGAAAATTTACAGAAGATGTTAAATAATGCTCTTGAAAATGAAGAATATGAAATTGCTTCTCAAATAAGAGATAGATTAAATCAATTAGATAATGGATAAAGAATTTATTAGAATAGTAATCCCAAAAAACTTTATGAATACTGCTATAACAACAGATAACTATTTTATAGCAGATACAAATGATAGCGTTAATTGGGATTTTATTAAATTTCCATTACCGGAAGGTAATTGGAAAATCTATTCGGTAGAAGGTAAAGTAGTTATATTAAGAAATGCAAAATAAAACATTTATTACAGATAATAATAAGCTGTTAATAACACGAATAAGAAGAACGGAAGAAAAGACCCAACTAAAAAATGGGGATAATATTTTTCTTTATAGAAAAAAAATTAAAGGTAATTATCCTGATATAGGAGAGATTGGTGAAAAATTCCAAATTATTCGTATAGATTCAAATAATAATGTTTGGGTAAGAAGAATAAGAGATGGGAAAACTTTTAAACATTCTATACATAAAAATTATTTTTGTAGGGATAATGAGCTAAGAGATACAAAATTAGATTATATTTTAAACAATTTATAGTCATTATATTTTATATATACTTTATTATGAAGCATATTAAAAAATATAATGACTATTTTTTATTTGAGGCTATATCCGTTAAACAAATTAAAGAACAATATAAAGATATACCTAATAAAATTTTCGTAGAGTTAATAAAGTGTGATCCTTACACAAAATTTTTAAAAAATCCCGAAACAGGAAAATATAATTTAACAAATTTAGGTAAGTATGGTATATCTATGCTTAATATTTATAATAATATTGAAAGTGCGGAAGAAAAGCAAAGACTAATAAACGAAGATTTACCTAAAGCCAAAGAATATATAGAACTTTTCTATAAATATAGAAATGCTGTTAAAGTGAACTATAATGAGATTGATAGTATGAACACTCTTTTTAATACAGCTAAAAGATTTATGTTATCAAAAGATAATGTAGATATTAAAATACTTTTAGATAATTTAGAAAAAGATATAGACTATTTTATATTATTAAATGGGGATAAATGGTATATATTTAAACCAATATCAGAAAAAGGAGCATGTATATTAGGAGCAGGAACTCAATGGTGTACTGCTTGGGGTCAATATTCTACAAATCCTGAGTATAAAGAAAGATCAAATCATTTTAAAACTCATAATAATCAAGGTCCTTTATATATTATAATAAACAAAGAAGATAATTCAGATAAATATCAATTTCATTTTGGATCTAAACAATTTAAAAATAAGTATGATTACGAAATAGATAAAGAGACATTTATAAAAACAAATGAGGAAATAAAAAAATTTTATTTTCCTAGTTTATTTGGTTTAGAAGGAGATTTTGAAAAGCAATTTGAAAAAATTATTTTATTAAACAATAAAGATATATCAGAATTAATTATTAAAATATATGGGTATGAAAATAAATTAGCAGCTGCTATTTTATCTAAAGATGAAGATGAAGTTTTAAGTTGTTATAAAACTAATGAGGATGATGAGGATACATTTTTATATGGTGAAATAGATGATTTAGATGAAAATAAAATTGTATTTATATCTGAATTATCTGACGATATGGAAGGTGTTAAAGACGAATTAGAAACATTAAGAAATCAAGAATATAATGCTAGTGATAATGTTTATAGTAGTGTTCATGAAATGAGTGATGATGAGAACTTTTTTGATGATCTTTGTGAAAAAATATTTAAAGAATATTTTGATACTATATCCAAAATAATAGGAAAAATCTCATTTGAAAAATTTAAAGATAGGTATTATGACCAATTTAGAAAAGATGAAAAAATAATTGAAGGTATTAAAGAAATTATTTCAGATAACTCAGTCGATGAGTATGAGCAAGAATGTAAGGAAGAAATTAATAAAATAACAAAATATATTGATTTTGAATATAACTCTACTAAAAGTTTTAGAAAATCTAATAAATATAATATAACTATACCTATTCCTTATTTATTAAAATATATTTTAACTGAAGAAATAGATGAGATATCTAACACTTCAACTTTTATTGAAGAATATATGAGACACTACCAAATATGGGCTTCTCATGATGCTTATATATATGTTTCATATAATACCGAAGATGTAAGTTATAAAAAACATACTATATCAACTCCAGTAGATGCTTTCTTTGAAGAAATCTATGATAAAATTGAAGTAGATCTTTTAACACCTGAAGAAGTAAAAGAAAGAAAAGATGAATTAAATATGTATAATAATATTATTAAAAAATATTTTAATCCAAATATGACTTATCATAATAAAAATCTAAGTATAGGTATTAATGATTTTGATGAACAGAGTTTGTTAGTTAATGTTAGTATTCATTTTAATAAAACACATAAACAATATAGAGGAGATATAAGTATAGAACAATTAATAAATTATATTACTCATGAAGATTTATTTGATTAAAGTATTCTTCTAACTCTTTTTCATTATCAAAATATAAGACATCTTTTGGATCATATATAACATATTCACGTCCAACTATTTCGATACCATCATAACCTAATTTTTGTATTTCATTTTTAATTGTAGTTTTGTTATAAAAGGTTTTTAAATCATACTCTCCTACTATTTTTAGAATTAGGTTTTGTAAGAATATTTCCCAATACCAAGTATTTCTAAATTTTAGAGGTTTTTTTGGTTTAGCATTAACTACAAAATATACTTTACCATATTTTCTCGCCATTTCCTTGTTAGATAAACAAGCTGTATATAAACCTTCTCCCATAGAAGCTCCTCCTTTATTAAATTCCCCAAATTTAGCAATTCCTCTAATAGAAACATTTTTTCTTTTCCAAGAAAGATATTCTTTATGTTTTAATAATTCTTCACGACTTTTTAAGTACTTCATATTAATATATATTAATATGAAACATTTGAAAAAATATGAAAGTTATACCATAACTAAAATAGATAGAAACTCTGAGGGTAAATTTAGAAGGTGTGATGGTGTTTTATATAAATTAGGAAATGAAAAGAATACACTTGAGATAAATGTAGATAAAATCGAGCATACTACTGAAAATACATTTTATCAAGATCAAATAGATAGATATGTAAAATACTTAGAAAATGATGGTATAATTGAAACTTTTCCAGTCGAAGAAGTTAATATAGCAAGTAATTTAAAAGATATGTTAGATTGGCTTGATGATATGAAAAATTTTGATGAAACTTGGGACTTATTACATGGATATAAATTATATGATAAATTTTATAGTGATGGGTTTTATACTATTATTGATGAAGAAGAATGTCCTGAATACAACAGAATTAATAAATATGCTAAAAAAATAGATGATGTTTTTCCTTTTGATGACCTTAGTGATGAAGAAAATGAATTATTAGAATTTCTAATTTTAATATTTGATTATTTTGATGAAAATAAAGAATATTATTTATTAGATTTTAATCATAGATTTTGTGCTATAAAAGAGTTAGGTAAAACTGAAGTATTAATAGAAATAATGGATTAAAAACATGATACAAGAAATTTTACTAGTAATCAAAATCTTTTGTTGTATAAAAAATATCTACATCTCCCCAATCAGTAGAAAAGTACCAACCTCCCCAATCAGTATCTTCGACTGATTTGGCATTTAATAAATTAAAAATTTTATCTTTCAATTTTTTATTAAATTTTTTATCAGGTATTAGAATATCTATATCATGTTCTGATTCAAGTTTTCCTTTACCAAATCCTCCAATTAATTCAGCTTTATTTGAAATATTCTTCTTAATAAGATTAAGAACTTCATTAGCATCCTTTAATAGGATTTTTTCATTTATAAATGAATTAAATTTTAATATTTTCATTTACTATTAATTTTTAATTATATATTAAAAATATTAAGTAATATATCTGCTATTTTATCAATTTCATAATAAGGTATTCTTAATAATTTAATATTATTATTCTCACAATATTTATTTTTTATTTCATCATTATTTTTTGTATAATTTAGTCTTTTTTCGCCACCCCAAAAATTAATAGATTCGAAATGTTGAAGACCATCAAACTCTATACAAGTATTTAATTTTGGTAAATAAAAATCAAATGGTAAAGAATTTTTATTTCGACAATCATCAAATTTCATTTCTTCAATATATTCAATATTATTTATATCTAAAATATTTTTTATTTTAATAGATCCTTTTGATTTATAACAATTTGGACAACCTCTACTATTTAGATGTTTATTAGGGGTTTGTTTAAATTCTCCATGTTCTTTACAAATTATAATAATTTTTTTAGCATTATTAATATATTTAGTTTTTGAATAATCATATAAATTATTGTGTATTAAATTTGCTTCTTCTATAAATTTTTCAGTTGTTTTTGTGATTTTATCAAAATGACATTCTGAACATCCAGAACCTGTTAAATGACTTACAGCTTCTTGTTCGAATTCACCGTGAGCAGGACATATTATGATCATTTTTTCGTGCGTTGATTTATAAAAAGATTTAGAGTAATCATAATAATTATTGTGTTTTTCTCTACATTTATTTAAATAATCTTCTTGATTATTTATTTTTTTAGTATAAAAACATTTTCTACATATACATCCATTTCTAATATTAGAAGGTTTAGTCTCATAATCACCATGTATTAAACATGTTATAATAACATTAGTTCTAGCATTTTCATATTTAACTTTATCAAAAGTTAAATTTTTATTATTTTTATGTATATCAATAATTTCTTTAATAAATTCTTCATTATTTGTTTTATATTTATCACTATAACATTTTCTACAACCACTTCCTGATAAGTGTGTATTAGGACTTTGTATAAAATCACCATGTATTAAGCAAGTTATAATAACTTTAGATGAAGTTTTTATGTAATTTACTTTATCATATAAATATTTTTCTCCATGTTTTAATTTAGCCTCCTCTATAAATTTTTTTGTTTTATCTATCATAACTTTTTATATTTTTTATATATACTATATATTATATAAATTTATATACCTTTTAATAAATTTATGATTTTTATGAAAAATATGAAAAATATGAAAAAAAGAACAACTCAATCATTTTCGATAGATGATTTAATCTACGAAGATTTCTTAAAAATAGTGAATATAAAAATGATTAATAAGTCAAAATTAATAGAAAGTTTAATTATATCATTTATTAATGATAATAAAGAATTAATAGATAAAAAAGAAAATTAATTATGGATTTAATAGAAAGATTAAAAAATTATAAAGAACCACATTGTTATCAATATCAAATGAGGTTAGATAATTTAGAAAATGATTTAAAAGAACTTAATATGACATTAGAGGAATCTAAATTATTAAGGGTTAATGATTTTTATTTTGAATCTGTTGATATGGTGGATTCTAAAACTAAAAAAGAATGTTTTGATTTTATTGTTAAAAATGAATACTTAGGTAATCTAACACAATATTCCACAAATTATTATACCTGTAGATTAAAATCTAATAACTTTTTATCTGGTGTATTAATTTTTAGTATGCCTAACGCTTTTTCTAAATTATTAGGAGAAAATACAAAAGATATTGAGAGATTACTTAGCAGGGGAGCCTGTTCAGGATTTACACCAAAAAATCTTGCGAGTGCTTTTATTATGTGGAGTATAAAACATATGGTCCAAACTACGAAATATAGGCTCTTTACTTGCTACTCGGACCCTACAGCCCGTGAGCTCGGTACAGTCTATCAAGCAACAAATTTTTATTATTTAGGTCAAAAATCAGGAACAACTACTCGTTATATAAACCCATATACAGGAAAAGTAGTATCGGATAGGTTTTTTAGACAAAAAACAGCATATAGAAAATATGCTGTTGAGTTAGGTTTCAAATGGGAAAAAGATTGGAGTCATAAAACAGGTATAAATTGGGAAAATATTCCTGATGATATAGAAAAATTATTAAGGGAACATTCTAAACAAAAGCAAAAAAGTTCTCAAAAAATTGATATGCCAAGTAAACATAAATATGCTTATGTTTTAGGTAAAGATAATAGAGAAACTAAAATGTTAAGAAAGATATTTGAGGAAAGAAATAAATTATATTCTTATCCAAAAGAAAGATAGTTATACTATCTTTCTTAATAATTCTAAAACAGCAACTTTAGTTCCTTTAACTAAATAATCATAAAGACTATATATTTCTAATGAATCAGGTTTTTCACTATAAAAATTAGAAAAAGTTAAAATCTCATCTATATCAGACATATATTTAAGATAAAATTCATATACATCAGCATCATTAATTAACCCAATTATTTCTTTTTCTTCGGGATTTTTAACATAAACTTTAATAAATCCTTTAATAGTTTCTTCATTATTAGAATCTATTGTTTCTGAAATTAATTTTTTAATACCATTTACTAATTCATTATAGGTATTAGGATCTAATACCTTTTCTTCTTCATTTTCAGTTGGTATTTGATCCATGTCATTAGCTTCTGATAAGAAATTAATAAATTTTTTTATATTTTTCATTCTGTTAAATTATTTTATTAA